>JAAHTG010001841.1_pt1 | contig 13318 bp, 14 predicted proteins | sample 6116081 | NCBI WGS metagenome assembly JAAHTG01 (sample SAMN13939989, study PRJNA603662) | sponge metagenome | isolation source: marine sponge | host: Mycale hentscheli | place: New Zealand | collected 2005 | reverse complement strand
ATAAGGGTAATTCTCCTAGAGTTTTACCCTCCGACAAACAAGGGGCGGTTCAAGCATTCGCAAATCGAATGATCCGCTTGGCAACACCGCCAGTTGACATAAAACTCGAAGCCAAAATAAAGAAAGGAATTGCGAGTAATGTATAATGACCATCAAAAGCTGAAAACAACGTCTGAGCGATTGAAGCCAATGATCCATCTGAATACACCAGCAAGAAAATCATACTGGAAAGACCAAGTGAAATCGCAATTGGCACACCAATAAGCATCAACCCAATAACAAGGGCAAAGAGCAGAATTACGTCCATTAGTCTTGCTCACCTTCCCGCTTGTTTTGCTGGGTAACTTCTTCCATCAGCTCTTCAACTTCATGGGAAGCAATCAAACCAACTTGTTGATCCGTGATCACGCGCCAAGTCGCTTGAAGGGTCCGGAACAGCAGCAAAGCCATCCTAATAGGGAGAGCCGCATAGGGAATAAATCTTGGTAATTTTTCATAGGCTTCACCCTCGTTAAAAACATCTTTCAACCAGGTAAGGAAAAATGGAACAAGTAAATCATCGGTTTCATAGAATGCCCGTGCCAATAAACGGCGACCAGTAATCCCATGCACCTTTCAGCAATAATACGGCAAACAACAAACATGCACCGCAAGCAATCAGGGTGAGAATCTTGCGCACCGGCTTGGGCACAAGAACCAAAACAACATCAACGCCAATGTGAAACGTCTGCTTCACACCGTAGGACGCGCCAATTAAAACAAGCCATGCAAACAGGAAAACAGTAGCTTCCAAACCCCACAAAATATTCGAATTGAAAATATACCGTGCAACAACATTGGCAAATGTAATTAGCGTCATCAATCCAAGCGTTATTGCGATGAAACTTTCTTCAATATTATCGATGACAGATTTGGAGTTTGCACGCATGATGATTAGCCTAAGGTTACCTGAGGCAGTGCTGATACACTGCCGCAGGTCTAATTATTTAGTTGAGATGCGTTTAGTTTGTAGCTTTAGCAGCTGCGATCAAATCAGCACCAATGTCGCCTTCAAACTTCGACCAAACCGGCTTTAGGGCATCAACCCAGGCCTGACGCTGCGCTGCATCAAGTGTGCATACAACACCGCCTGATTCAATGATCTTGGCTTTGTTGGCTTCGTTCACTGCAAAAGCCTCTTTATTTCGGCTTACGGTAACTTCATTAAGGATCGTTAGAAGTTGTTCACGAACACCTGCATCAAGTCCTGCCAACCATTCATCAGATGTCACAACCAGATAATCGATAATGCCGTGATTGGTCTCAGTAGTACCGTCTTGAACTTCAAAGAACTTCTTGCCGTAAATGTTCGACCATGTATTTTCCTGACCGTCGATAACCTTGGTTTGTAATCCGCCGTATACTTCCTTGAAAGACATTTTCTGCGGGCTGGCACCAAGCTGTTCAAACTGGGCAACAAGAACATCAGAGGCTTGTACGCGGAACTTCAGTCCCTTGGCATCGGATGGGCTGACGAGCGGCACGCTTGCAGACATTTGCTTCATGCCGTTATGCCAAAACGCCAGACCTTTAAGACCGCGCTTCACCATGGAATCCTTCAATGCATTACCCGCATCTGAATTCTGGAAGGCATCTACTGCATCAATATTTGCAAACATAAACGGTAAATCGAATATACGGAATTTCTTGGTGAATTTTTCAAACTTCGATAGCGAAGGCGCTGCCAGATGCACATCGCCATTTAAAAGTGCCTCAAGAACCTTGTTATCATCGTACAAGGTAGAGTTCGGGAAAACTTCCATACAAGCCTTGCCGTTCATTTCGCTATTAACACGCTCTTGAAAAACAGATGCTGCAATACCTTTAGGATGCTTGTCAGTGTTTGTAACGTGGCTGAATTTAATAACTGTTTCACCTGGGTCACAAGCAGCAAATGCTCCGACCGTTGTTGCAACAGTAAATGTTAAAGCCAATGCGACCTTCTTAATGATTTTCATGATTATCTCCTCCAATGAAAATTTCATAGTTTTCACTACCGTTAATAAAGCGCAGAGCTATGGCTAAATCAAGAAAGTCCCAAAATCGGCCAGATATTGCTTATTCAGCCTATGTAAATTTAAGAACTTCACCTGACTTCACAATAATCTTGCTTGAAAACGAAGCAAATATATGTGACTAAACCTTCCGTTACGTTATTTTGCGTAATTAAGATTTGATTAATCATGTTTTAGGATTTGAAGGCCATAATGTGGCTACAAATTCAATTTATGGATTGCCGAAAGGCAAAGGGCTCGGAAATGGGTAATAAAACTTCTATCGCAATTTTGATGATGGCAATTGCTGTTGCTGGGTGCTCACGCTCCACTAATGCTCTTAATATTAAGACTGCACCTCCCCAGCCCCTACCCTCTGTACCTTCGGGCAATGTGGAATCAGCAAATCTTGACCCGATTTCCCAAAATCAACCGGAGTTGGATTCTCAAAGCTCTGGTCTGGATGCACCAACTACCCCAAAAGCTGCCGGGGTTGATGGAGCTCCTTTGGAAACTGCTTCACTTGAAACTGCACCCGCAAGCACAGAACCTTTGACCCATGAGCCACTGGCCGGCTCCTGGAATGTCGCATCTGACAGCTCGCAATGCCGCGCCATTCTAGCTTTCACGAAATGGTCTGGTGGTTATCGTGCAACCACATTGCGCTGTAATTCACCAGAACTAAGTACGGTTACAGCTTGGGATATCAAAGGCTCTAAAGTTGTCTTGGTTGATACAAATGGTAGCCAGGTTGCCAGCCTTGGATCTGTGGGCACTGAGCGATATGCCGGCACGACAGCATCGGGTAAACCCATCTCATTTTCCAGATAAGCTAAGCATAACTTCAGTTTTCAGTTTGCAATCGTGAACTTTTGCATATGATTGCATGTCATGGATACCAGTAATCTAAATCCAAACCGAATGAAATCAGCCTATGAAAAATTCATAGCGTCTGGTCAGATAGAGTTGGATCCCAATCAGATGAACCTGGTGGGCCTGCTTGATGACCTGCTTGCAAGCTTAGAGAAAAAGCGACTTTCCAGAAAATCCAGCTCATTAGGGTGGCTATTCAGCAAAAAAGCTCCTGAGGCGGTAAAAGGACTATATATTTGGGGCGACGTGGGACGCGGCAAATCCATGTTAATGGACATGTTTTTTGATATTCTTCCTCACAAGCGCAAACGTCGTGCGCATTTCAACGACTTTATGCAGGATGCACAAGAGCGAATTCACGCGCATCGGCAAGCCTTGAAACGCGGCGAAACAAAAGAAGAAGATCCAATTCCAATTGTTGCAGAAGCTCTGGCTGAAGAAGCCAGCGTCCTGTGTTTTGATGAATTCACGGTTACAGATATTGCAGACGCCATGATATTGGGAAGATTATTCGAAGCAATGTTTGATGAAGGCGTCGTGGTGGTTGCCACTTCAAATGTTGAACCACAAAACCTTTATTCCAATGGATTAAACCGCAAAATTTTCTTGCCGTTCATTGCCTTACTAACTGAAAACGTTAATGTTTTCAATTTGGATGCAAGAACCGACTTTAGACTTGAAAAGCTTGACCAAGCTCCTGTTTATAACACTCCATTAAATGCGAAATCCAAAAAAGCCATGGATGAAACTTGGCTAAGGCTTACAGGTACGAACGAGCTAAGGCCTGATACTTTGGAAATCAAAGGCAGAAAGCTTGAGATACCTCAAACAGCGGGCGGTGTTGCAAGAGTTTCTTTTAAAACGCTTTGCCTGGAGCCGCGCAGTGCGGAAGATTATTTGGCAATTGCCAGAAATTTCCACACTGTATTTCTGGAGGAAATTCCTGTCATGCAGCGTGAGGATCATAACGCTGCCAAGCGGTTTGTTCTGCTAATAGACACTCTATATGACAATCATATTCGCATTGTAGCTTCCGCTGCAGCCAGGCCAGAGAAACTTTACACGGCCAGTTCTGGCATAGAAGCCTTTGAATTCAAAAGAACCATCTCCAGATTGCATGAAATGCAGTCCAGGGAGTATATAGGTGCTGCTTAATTCTTACTTTTACGTAAGTGCTATACTTTGCAAGACGCTGAAATATAAGTAAAAAATTCAGCAGTTTGCAAACTCTACATTCTTGTTTAAAACACTTTTTAAGGTCTTCGTGATCTCACAAGAACAATAAATAATTACTTTTACGTAAAGGGAAGAATATGGCTCGTAATAAAATCGCCTTGATTGGTTCAGGCATGATTGGCGGAACGCTGGCTCATTTGGCTGCAATGAAAGAACTGGGCGACGTTGTACTATTTGACATCGCGGAAGGCATTCCAGAAGGAAAAGGCCTTGATATTGCACAATCATCACCCGTTGATGGATTTGACGCAAAAATGTCAGGAACGCAAAGTTATGAAGCAATTGCAGACGCTGACGTTTGTATCATTACGGCTGGCGTTGCACGTAAACCAGGAATGAGCCGAGACGATTTGTTGGGCATCAACCTTAAAGTAATGGAGCAAGTTGGCGCAGGTATCAAAAAATATGCACCGAACGCATTTGTGATCTGCATTACAAACCCGCTCGATGCAATGGTATGGGCTTTACAAAAATTTTCTGGCTTACCCAAAAACAAGGTTGTTGGCATGGCCGGTGTATTGGACTCATCTCGCTTCCGTCACTTCCTCGCATCAGAATTTGATGTGTCAATTAAAGATGTAACAGCCTTTGTACTGGGTGGCCACGGAGATACAATGGTTCCGCTAGCCCGATACTCAACAGTTGCTGGTATTCCGCTAACAGACCTTATTAAAATGGGCTGGATCACCAAGGAACGCCTGGACGAAATAATTGACCGCACCCGTAAAGGCGGCGGCGAAATTGTTTCACTTCTGAAAACCGGTTCTGCTTATTACGCTCCGGCGGCATCTGCCATTACCATGGCAGAAGCATATCTTCGCGATCAAAAACGCGTACTGCCATGTGCTGCAGCCCTTAAAGGCGAATACGGCGTGAAAGATATGTATGTTGGTGTGCCAGTGGTAATTGGCAGCGACGGTGTAGAGCGCGTTGTTGAAATCGACTTGAATAAATCTGAACAAAAAATGTTTGATGCTTCAGTGGGTGCTGTTGCTGAACTTTGCGAAGTTTGTGAAGGCATTGCACCAAATCTAAAATAACACTTCTGGCGGCTGGAAACCTCTGGCCGCCTTTATTTTCCGAATAATTTGTGATGAGAGACAAGGTTTAGGGATCATGACAGAGAAAAATTCTAACGAAGAATTTTCCAACACATCTTTTTTGTATGGCGGTAACGCAGGCTACATCGAAGAAATGTACGCCCAATATCAAAAAGATCCGAACTCGGTCAGTGCAGACTGGCAGACCTATTTCTCAGAATTAAAAGACGATGCAGGCGATATAGCAAAGAACGCAGAAGGCGCTTCCTGGAAAAAATCCCATTGGCCAATTCATGCAAACGGTGAACTCGTCTCAGCCCTTGATGGCGACTGGCCAACTGTTGAAAAACACATGGGCGATAAAATCAAGGCGCAAGCTGCTGCTAGTGGCGAAACATATGACGAAACCCACGTACAACGCTCAACTCGAGATTCTGTCTCCGCCATTATGATGATCCGTGCGTACCGCATGCGTGGTCACTTGCATGCCGACCTTGATCCACTGAAGATTGCCGGCAAAAAAGAAGCTTACGATGAGCTCCATCCTTCAAGCTATGGTTTCACCGAAGCTGATTATGATCGAAAAATCTTTATCGATCACATGCTTGGCCTGGAATTTGCTACCGTGCCTGAAATGTTGGAAATTCTGCAAAGAACCTATTGTTCAACGATTGGCATAGAGTTCATGCATATTTCCAACCCACAGGAAAAAGGCTGGCTACAAGAACGCATAGAAGGTCCGGACAAGGGTGTTGCTTTTACCATTGAAGGTAAGAAAGCAATACTGCGCAAATTGATTGAAGCTGAGGGTTTCGAACAATACATTGACATTAAGTACAAGGGCACAAAACGTTTCGGGCTTGATGGCGGTGAATCGCTTGTTCCGGCTCTGGAGCAAATCATCAAGCGTGGCGGCCAAATGGGCCTCAAGGAAATTGTCCTTGGCATGGCGCACCGTGGACGACTGAATGTACTTGCCAACGTGATGGGTAAACCACACCGCGCTATTTTCAACGAATTTAAAGGTGGCTCATTCAAACCCGATGAAGTTGAAGGCTCAGGAGATGTTAAATACCACCTTGGTGCTTCTTCAGACCGTGAATTTGATGGCAATGAAGTCCATTTATCCTTGACCGCCAATCCGTCTCACCTTGAGATCGTGAATCCGGTTGTTTTAGGTAAGGTTCGCGCCAAGCAAGATAAATTTGAACCTAAAAATGACCGCGGGTCGCGACCGCGCGATACAATTTTACCTTTATTGCTTCACGGCGATGCTGCATTTGCAGGGCAGGGTGTTGTTGCTGAATGTTTTGGCCTTTCAGGCCTTAAAGGCCACCGAACAGGCGGCTCAATTCACTTTATCATCAACAACCAAATCGGCTTTACAACAAATCCACGCTTCTCGCGTTCATCGCCTTATCCATCGGATGTGGCCAAGATGATCGAAGCGCCGATTTTCCATGTAAATGGTGATGATCCGGAAGCGGTAACCTTTGCAGCAAAGGTTGCAACAGAATATCGTCAGTTGTTCCGCAAGCCTGTTGTAATCGACATGTTCTGCTACAGGCGCTTTGGTCATAACGAAGGCGATGAGCCTGCGTTTACCCAGCCGCTCATGTACAAGAAAATTCAGGCGCACGAAACAACCGCCACGATCTACAGCAACAAGCTGATTTTGCAAGGTCTCATCACCGCCGATGAATACAAAACCATGCGGGATGACTGGCGCAACTTCCTTGAAAATGAATATGACGCTGGTCAAAGCTATAAGCCAAACAAGGCCGACTGGCTTGATGGCGCATGGTCTGGCCTGAAAATAGCAGATGATGAAGACGAACCACGTCGCGGAAAAACTGGTATAACGAAAAAGAAAGTCGAGGAAATCGGCCGCAAGATTACCGAAGTTCCAAAAGACTTTAACATTCACAAGACCGTAAAGCGTTTGATGGATAATCGCCGCAAAATGATTGATACAGGCGAGGGAGTCGACTGGGGCATGGGCGAAGCTCTTGCGATCGGATCCATTGTTGATGAAAAGCACTTTGTTCGCTTGTCAGGTCAGGACTGCGAACGTGGCACGTTCTCTCAACGCCACTCTGTACTTTATGATCAGTTGGATGAAAGTCGCTATACACCGCTGAACAACATCTCTGAGGACCAGGAAGAATATGATGTTATCAATTCAATGCTCTCGGAAGAAGCTGTCCTAGGATATGAGTATGGCTACTCACTTACCCGCCCAAATGCGCTGACCATTTGGGAAGGGCAATTTGGCGATTTTGTTAACGGCGCGCAGGTTGTAATCGATCAGTTTATTTCTTCAGGCGAGAGCAAGTGGCTTCGCATATCAGGATTGGTGATGCTTCTGCCGCATGGTTATGAAGGGCAGGGGCCCGAGCACTCATCAGCCAAACTTGAACGCTTCTTGCAGCTTTGTGCGCAAGACAACATGCAAGTTGCAAATTGTACAACCCCGGCAAATTATTTTCATATTCTACGCCGTCAACTTCGTCGTGATTTCCGCAAACCACTGATAATGATGACACCAAAATCCCTGTTGCGTCACAAGCGTGCTGTTTCAAGACTTGATGAATTTACAACAGCGAATTCTTTCCATCGACTTTTGTGGGATGATGCTCAGATGAAATCATGGACCGGCGGCAAGCTTGTTAAAGACAACAAGATCAAACGCGTCGTCTTGTGCACCGGCAAGGTGTATTACGATCTCCTGGAAGAGCGAGAAAAACGCGGCATAGATGATATTTATCTACTGCGTGTCGAGCAACTTTATCCGTTCCCGGCAAAAGCTCTTATTACCGAACTTTCCCGTTTCAAAAATGCAGAGATGGTTTGGTGTCAGGAAGAACCAAAGAACATGGGTTCATGGGGCTTTATTGAACCTTACCTGCAATGGGTATTCGAACATATCGATGCAAAACATCAACGGGCAAGGTACACAGTCAGAGCTGCAGCCGCATCTCCTGCAACCGGTCTAATGTCCAAACATTTATACGAACTAGACGCATTCCTTGAGGACGCACTTGCTGACTAATCCAATTTTATTGAAGACAAGAAAAGAGCTGAAGTAATGGCAAATGAAATCCGAGTACCAACACTGGGCGAATCTGTAAGCGAAGCAACTGTCGGTCAATGGTTGAAAAAACCTGGCGATGCAGTTGCAATCGATGAGCCAATTGTAGAGTTGGAAACTGACAAAGTTTCTGTAGAAGTGCCAGCACCTGCTGCCGGCGTTTTGGGCGACATCTCAGTCAATGAAGGTGAGACCGTTGAAGTTGGCGCTTTGTTAGGTGTTATAGCCGAAGGTGGTTCAGCTCCAGCTTTTGCAAAACCAGCAGCAAGCAAACCAGCTGCAACAAGCGGAAACATCATTGAAGTTCCTGTTCCAAGCGCTGGCGAATCTGTAACAGAAGCTGGTGTGGGCGAATGGTACAAAAAAGTTGGCGACAGCATCTCGGTGGATGAAGCTATCGTGGAACTTGAAACGGATAAAGCTGCACAAGAGGTTATGTCTCCGGTATCAGGCAAGATCGTGGAAATCATGTCTGCAACGGGCGACACAGTTCAAGTCGGTGAAATCCTGGTAAAAATTGAAGAAGGTGCTGCTGGCACATCAACGGCTGAAGCAGCCTCATCAACTCCAAGCGCAGCGCAGCCTGCATCCGGCGGAAGTGATATGCCGGCATCACCTTCTGCGCAAAAGATTTTGGCAGAAAAAGGCATTTATCCTAGTTCCGTCCAGGGATCCGGCAAGCGCGGACAGGTACTAAAGGAAGATGCCCAAAATGCATCCAAAGCGCCTGCTACTGCTCCAGCTGCAGCGCCATCTGCGCCAAGCAATGAACCACGCGAAGAACGCGTTCGCATGACGCGTCTACGCCAAACCATTGCACGACGCTTAAAAGACGCACAAAACACTGCAGCCATGCTCACAACTTTCAACGAAGTTGACATGACAGCAGTTATGGAAATGCGCAAGAAATACAAAGAGCTCTTTGAAAAGAAACACGGCGTGAAGCTGGGCTTTATGGGCTTCTTCACCAAGGCTGTGTGTCACGCGCTGCAGGAAATTCCAGCTGTTAACGCCGAGATTGATGGCACAGACCTTATCTATAAAAACTTTGCCCACATTGGGGTCGCGGTTGGTACAGACAAAGGACTTGTTGTTCCCGTCGTGCGCGATGCAGATCAAATGTCGATTGCAGAAGTAGAACAGGAAATTGGCAATTTGGGACGCAAGGCACGCGATGGCGATCTTTCCATGGCAGATATGCAAGGTGGCACATTTACCATTTCAAACGGCGGTGTTTATGGCTCGTTGATGTCGACACCAATCCTCAATGCACCACAATCAGGCATTCTTGGCATGCATAAAATTGACCAGCGCCCGGTTGTTGTAAACGGCGAAATTGTTATCCGCCCAATGATGTATCTGGCATTGTCATATGACCACCGGATTGTTGACGGCAAAGAAGCGGTAACTTTCCTGGTTCGGGTAAAAGAGAGTTTGGAAGACCCTGAACGTCTGGTTTTGGATTTATAATCTGATAAACTGACGTAACGATAATTTTTGGAGAATTTTAGATGTCCATCGAACTACAATATTTAATTTTTGCAGTATTCCTTGTTCTAATTCAAATGGTGTTACAAGCCAGCGCCGGGTTTATTACAAATGGCTTTATGGGACTTGCCGGTTCACGCGATGACGAAGTCCTGACCACTGGGATTGGTGGCCGATTTGAACGGGCCTATTACAATATGCTCGAAACCTTCCCGGTTTTTGCTGCGTTAGTTTTGATTGTTCATACGACTGAAAGTTGGGACACAACCAGCGCCCTTGCCGTACAACTCTACTTTTGGGCCCGCGTTGCATATATTCCACTTTACATTATCGGAATACCATTCCTGCGTACTATTGCTTGGGCAGTTTCGATGGTTGGAATATTAATGCTCGCTTGGCCATTGCTTGGGCAAGTAACTTAAATATCAATTTGAAACCGCAAATAAAATCAAACAATTAGGTTCTAAAAAATGGCAGATACATACGACGTTGTAATTATTGGTTCAGGTCCTGGTGGATATGTTTGCGCAATCAAATGTGGGCAGTTGGGGTTAAAAACCGCCATCATTGAAAAAAGCCCTACCCTTGGCGGTACCTGCCTGAATGTTGGGTGTATCCCGTCAAAAGCACTGCTTCATGCATCAGAAATGTTTGCAGAAGCAGGTCACGGAATGGCTGCATTGGGTATTACGGTTGGAAAGCCCAAACTCAATCTCAAGGCCATGATGGCGCATAAGGATAACACCGTTAAAGCCAACGTTGATGGTGTTGCCTATCTAATGAAAAAGAACAAAGTCGATGTTTACCACGGCACCGGCTCTATAGCAGGAAAAGGCAAGGTCACGGTAACCGATGACAAAGGCAAAACCCAGGATGTAGCCACCAAGAACATTGTGATAGCAACCGGATCTGACGTCGCTGGAATTCCAGGACTGGATGTAAAAATTGATGAAAAAACCATTGTCTCCTCAACTGGCGCAATTGCACTTTCATCTGTTCCAAAGAAAATGATCGTGGTTGGTGGCGGCGTCATCGGTCTGGAAATGGGTTCCGTCTGGAACCGTTTGGGTGCCGAAGTAACGGTGGTTGAATATCTCGATACAATTCTGGGCGGCATGGATAAGGATGTATCCAAAAAATTCCAGAAGATGCTCGCCAAACAAGGCATGAAATTTCACCTGTCTTCCAAGGTCACGGGCGTAGACAAAAAAGGGAAGGGCGCAAGCGTTTCCTTTGAACCTGTGAAAGGCGGCGATGCTCAAAAGCTTGATGCAGATATTGTTTTGGTTGCAACGGGTCGTCGTCCTTACACTGACAATCTTGGTCTTGAAGCAGCAGGTGTGGAAATGGATCGAGGCATTGTGAAAACACAGCATTGGAAAACCAATGTAGATGGCATTTGGGCAATTGGTGATGTAACCGCCGGTCCAATGCTTGCCCACAAGGCTGAAGATGAAGGCGTTGCAGTTGCAGAAACCATCGCTGGCCAGGCAGGGCACGTAAACTATGATGTTATTCCGGGTGTTGTTTATACAATGCCAGAAGTGGCATCCGTTGGCAAAATGGAAGAGGAACTCAAGTCAGCCGGCATTGAATATGCCGTTGGGCAATTTCCCTTCATGGCAAATGGTCGCGCACGTGCGATGAACCAAACAGAAGGCTTTGTGAAGTTCCTGGCAGATAAAAAAACAGATCGCGTTTTAGGTGTTCACATTGTTGGGTTTGGTGCAGGTGACATGATCCACGAATGTGCTGTGCTTATGGAGTTTGGCGGATCATCCGAAGACTTGGGCCGTACCTGTCATGCGCACCCTACCTTGTCAGAGGTTGTCAAAGAAGCCGCCCTGGCAACCCACGGCAAGCCGTTGCATATCTAAATCACTTCACAATTGGGCAACCAAGGCTTGAAACTTGGATCGAATTGATTAGGTTGAATTAATGTTCGATATCATTAAAAAGTTCGTCGCTGATCTTTCAGAAGCCGAAGAGCCCGAAATATTCATCAATGACAAACTACAGTTGGCTGAGGCAGCCCTGATGTATCACGTAATCGCTGTTGATGGCGTCATCCGTGATGAAGAAAAAACCCGCATGGCTGAATTGTTATCGCAGCAATTTGACCTTAGCGAAGAAGAAACCAAAAAACTGGCAGATGATGCCAAAATTGCCGAACACGAAGCCATTGATCTTTACAAGTTTACCAGCGTCTTGAAGCGCGCACTGAATGAAGAAGAGCGCATAAAAATCATAGAACATCTTTGGGAAATGGTATTTGCTGACGGCGTGTTGCACGAGTTGGAAGACAATGTAGTTTGGCGCATTTCCGAACTGCTGGCCGTAGAATCTCGAAATCGCGTATTGCTCAAACAAAGAGTATGGAAACGAAATTCCCAAGAAGAAGACCCATCCCTATCTGATGACTAATCTCAAAAAACCAAAAATTCTAACGATCATGCACCAGGAAGCATCAACACCAGGCCGTGTTGGAATGATGCTGGAAGAAATGGGTTATCATCTTGTAGGTTGCCGCCCACCCCTTGGTGACGCGCTACCAGAAACACTCGAAGACTATGCTGGGGCAATTGTTTTTGGCGGACCGATGAGTTCAAACGATAGTGATGCATACATAAAGCGAGAGATCGATTGGATGTCGGTGCCCCTGAAGGAAAACAAACCATTTTTTGGTATTTGCCTTGGCGCCCAAATGCTTTGTAAGCATCTTGGCGGTGAAGTGGCCCCACGCAAAGACAGCTATGCTGAAATTGGCTATTATCCAATCAAGGCAACCCAGGCGGGCGAAACCTTAATGCCATGGCCTGATCATGTTTACCAATGGCATACGGAAGGGTTTTCACTTCCAAAAGATGCAATGCTTCTGGCAACCGGGGAAGAATACCCCAATCAGGCCTACAAATACGGCAAAAACGCTTACGGCGTTCAATTTCACTCAGAAGTAACCCATTACATGATGCATAAATGGACCACAAAAGCATCACACAGATTTAGTCTGCCTGGTGCACAAAACCGGGAACAACAATTTGAAGCCAGACCCAAATATGACCCCGAAGTCAAACAATGGCTGGGGGATTTTTTTGACCATTGGGTCGGGCCGGCAAATAAACACACTTGATTTGATGCGCCATAAAGGCCAAATAATAAGAACATTTAAACGGAAGCAACTCTATGATCGCACTTCTTCAAACCCTTTTATTCATTCTTGATATTCTATGGTTCATTATCATTGCATCAGCCATTTTCTCATGGCTCTTTGCATTTAATGTTATCAATTATTCAAATCAGTTCGTTGGCCAAATCGGCAGCATGTTATACCAGCTAACAGAGCCGCTTTATCGTCCGATCCGGCGTTTCATGCCGAACTTGAATGGACTGGATCTTTCACCAATTGTCGTATTGGTGATCATTTTCTTCCTGCAGCGATTTATTGCAACATCGCTGATACCAATGTTTGTCTAAGGGGAATATCATGTGGCAAAGAATTATAACATTATACTCCGAGTCCTTGAAAATCTGATTATTTGGGGTTGACGTTTCAGGCT
>JAAHTG010001839.1_pt1 | contig 13327 bp, 12 predicted proteins | sample 6116081 | NCBI WGS metagenome assembly JAAHTG01 (sample SAMN13939989, study PRJNA603662) | sponge metagenome | isolation source: marine sponge | host: Mycale hentscheli | place: New Zealand | collected 2005 | reverse complement strand
ACTTAGGGGTATATTCTATCTTGTTTTAAGTTCTAATTGATGACACGCCCTAGCACATACGGTTTGTCGTTGGCTTAACCGCAAAAATGAAAATCCCTTACAATTTGAGACTTTAGTTTCAGCATAATTTTAGTTGCACATCGCGTAGTTAATAGTTGAATTCTAAGTTCTAAGTTCTACTTTGTTGACGATCGCTTTTGTTAAACCATCTAAACTATATTCTTCAGGTTCAATGTCAACTCTATGTAATAATTCTTGACAAGTTCTCGATGTTTGAGGTCCAATGGATGCGATTTGAATATCTTTGAGTAAGACATCCAAGGAAAGATCTGAATAATCACTGAGAGCTTGATTTATGAGGGTGCAAAAATTGGTGACTGTTTTAGAACTAGCAAAAGTAATGATGTTAACAAGACCTTTCAAAAGGGCAAAATAGATTGTTTCATCTAATTGATCAGGGCAAACAGATTGATAACAAGGAACTTCTTCGACGATCGCATTTTTTGCCCTAAATTCCTTAACTAGCAACTCTCTACCACCACTTTCAACACGAGGAAATAAGATTTTTTTACCTTGTAAAGATTCAGGAAAATTGGTGACCAAAGAATCGGCGATAAAATCAGGAGGAATAAAATCAGGAGAAAGCTTGTGATTACGCAAAAATTTAGCGGTTTTTTTGCCCACTACAGCTATTTTCATATTTTGTAAATCATGGGAGTCTTTTCCTAAATCAGATAAACGCTGAAAAAAATATTTAACTCCATTGGCAGAAGTTAAAATTAACCAGTCAAAACTTTTTAAATTATTAATCGCTTTATCTAAAGGCTGCCAAATAGAAGGTGGCTTAATTACCAACGCAGGCATATCTAAAACTTTAGCTCCTTTGTCTTCGAGCATTTCTCGAAAAACACTGTTAGCAGAAGCCGCACGAGTAATTAAAATAGTTTGACCTGTTAAGGAATGAGATTCTTGATTTGTCACTACGAATTATGAATTATGAGTTATGAATTATGAGTTATGAATTATGAATTATGAATTTAGTTACTCAATACCCTATGATTGTTGAAAACAAAACCTCGTAAGGATTTTCTGAAACACTAAACCTACCATATACAGAGTTAAGGAATAATTATCAATTATCAATTATTAATTATCCTAAGTTGTATATTCAGCATTAATTTTGACGTAATCATAACTCAAGTCACAACCCCATGCTTTTCCTTTTCCTGAGCCATTACCTACGGAAATTACTATTTTGACAGTATCTTCTTTGAGGTACTCTCCTTCACTCGCTTTTTTGAGATAATTACTGGCTTCCTGACGATCGAATTGCCGAGGTTGTCCTCGTTCCATGAGTAGAAAATCACCCAATTGAATCCGTAGGTCTTCTTGATCAAATTTAACTCCTGCACGTCCTGCTGCACCGGCAATACGACCCCAATTGGGATCCCGTCCAAACACTGCGGATTTAACTAAAGATGAACCCACAATAGTTTTGGCAATGGTATTAGCCGATTTATCATCAATAGCACCTTCTACTTCCACTTCCACTAAACAAGTCGCTCCTTCTCCATCACGAGCAATCGCTTTAGCCAAATATTGACAAACTTGGGTCAACATTGCTTCGAGTTTTTGTCCATTGGCATCCATGGTTGTAATAGCAGGAGTTCGAGACTGTCCATTGGCTAGGGCAATTAAGGTATCGTTCGTACTAGTATCACCATCAACGGTAATCTGATTAAAACTTTTATCGGCAGCTGTTTTAAGCATTTCCTGCCATAGACTAGTAGAAACAGCAGCATCACAAGTAATGAAACTGAGCATTGTTGCCATGTTAGGATGAATCATCCCTGAACCTTTGGCAACTCCGCCAATACGAACTGGACGATCGTCAATCATGGTTTCTAGGGCGATGGATTTAGTGACCAAATCAGTCGTAACAATAGCTTTAGCTGTAGCTTCTCCACCTGTATCTGATAATTCTGATACTAATTCAGGAATCGCTGAAACTAATTTATCCATTTTGATTCTTTGACCAATTACTCCTGTAGAAGCGAGTAAAATGCTATCAGGATCAATACTTAATACTTGAGATAATGTTTTGGCACTGGTATAAACATCTTCCCAACCTTGCTCTCCTGTGGCAGCATTTGCCTGTCCTGCATTACATAAAATGGCTTTGGCACTGGCTTTTTTTTGTAATCTTTGCCGACAATAATCCACACAAGCGGCACGAACACAAGAAGTTGTAAATACTCCTGCTGCGATCGCTTCTGTTTCTGACCAAATAAGGGCTAAATCAGGATTATTAGATGCTTTGAGTCCTGCGGTGATACCTGAGGATTTGAAACCTTTAGGGGCTGTAACTCCCCCTTCTATTACTTGCCAATCAGACATGGTATTGATAATGAATAATGAATAATGAATAATGAATAATTAAATTATTCGGTTATAGCTTTTTTAACAGTTTAGAGTGCTGAGTTCAAAAATCCTCTATATTTTCCCTTTGACATTTTTGACGATACGGGATCAATCATTTTTCACATCAACTGTAATACGTGTAGGAGAACCACTAATAATTCTCTCATAATTACGGAAAGAATCTTTAATATTAAGACCGTCTTTGTCTATACTATATTCTCTAATACCTTTATCATGCCATGAACCACGCATTTTAAATACGTTCAAAGCTCTTGACATTTCTCCTCTAATTTCAACATACTGTAACATCAAAATCGTATCGGTAATGGTCGAAATCTGAGATTCTGTGATGGAATTAGCTCCCATAAATTGATCAGTCGTGTTGGTGAAAAAGCCTGTAATTTCCTCTTGTTTAGCATATCCTGTCACTCCAATCACAAATTGACGAAAGGCATTATTACTGACCCCTCTCTCCATTGCTGATAAAGAATCGATCGCAATTCGGCTAGGTTTAAAATTAGTAATTTCAGATTTAATCATCTGTAAATGATCTTCTAAACCAGTAGATTCGGGATAAGAACAAAGTATTTTTAATAAACCTTTTCGTTCCATTTCTTCAAAATCGATACCCCATGAAGAGGCGTTACGAGAAAGTTGAGCTCTTGATTCTTCGTAGGCGAATAAAATCGCTTTTTCACCTTGTTCACATCCTTCTTGTAAGAATTTACTTACTAATAGAGTTTGACCTGTACCTGTTGCACCTGTTGCCAAGATAATGGAGTCTTTGAAGAAACCACCACCGCACATTTGGTCAAGAGTTTTAACGCCAGAAGAAATACGAGTATTAGATGAACGTTGAGTAAGTTGCATCGCCCCCAGTGGAAATATATTGATTCCATCATTAGTAACAGTGAAAGGATATTCTCCTTTCATATGAGTTGTACCTCTGAGTTTGAGAATTTCAATGGTTCTGCGTCGTCTTTCACCTTCTAATACGTTACGAACAATAACGACATTATCAGAAACGAATTCTTCTACTCCAAAACGAGCCACTTGTCCATATTCTTCTACACGCTCGGTGGTCATAATCGAAGTTACATTTAATCTTTTTAATCGAGCGACTAAACGGAATATCTCCCTTCTGACGACAGGTGCAGCATCATATTGTTGAAATACGGCTGTAACAGAATCGATCGAGACAAATTTGGCTTTATATTTTTGGATAGCATATTGTATCCTTTCGATTAAAGCGGAAAGATCAAAATTACCTGCGACTTCCTGTCCATCGGGGTCTGGTGAAGCATCTAAAATAAACAGTTTACCATCTTTGACTAATTGTTCTAAATCCCAACCAAAACTATAGGCATTGGTAATAATATCTGCTGGTGATTCTTCAAAAGTTACAAATAAACCAGGATAGTCGAAATAATGAATTCCGTTATAGAGAAATTGAGTGGCAAACATTGTTTTTCCCGTACCAGAAGTACCACTGACAAGAGTTGTTCTGCCTATGGGTAAACCACCATGACTAACTTCGTCAAATCCTTCTATCATTGTCCTATTTTTTTGAACACCTTTTGCCCTTAGTTGTTCTTTTTTCTTCTTAGTCATTTTGGTAAATTTGATTATTTTGATTAATTATTAAATTAAGAGTAAATTATATTTTTTTAAATTATTATATTCGTATTATTTTAATGTATGATTGCTTAATCATCTCTTTCACTCATTTCTTCGTATAGTAAGTCTAATCCTATTAAAACTCTTTCTCGATCGCTAAGATCTCCAATTATTTTACGTACTGGGGGAGGCAAAACCTTGGATAATGTAGGGGTTGCTAAAATTTTATCTTCTTCTGCTAATTGAGGATTTTTTAAGACATCAATTACTTTGAGAGCATAAACTCCTTTAAATTCTTTTTCAAGAATGTTTTTCAAAGTTTTTAAAGCTCTAACAGAGTTAGAGGTATTCCCTGCTACATATAGCTTGAGGACGTAAGTTTTTTTTAGTGGACTCATAATAGGATTTTAAACTTTATGGGGTTTGTATTTGATTATTATGTGCTTTAATTTAGTGGAAATGATTCACTCATCTTTGGGTATGGAACGACGATACATTTCACATAAGTGAGCAATTAAATCTATCAACGCTAAACGATAGTCTAATAAAATATCTTCACTTCTTCCTTCTAACTTTAGTTGTTTAGCAAATTCATCCATCAAATCCATATGAATTTCTAGTATTTTGGATACCGATAAATTCGCAAAAAAAGCATGATTCACAAAATCATCTATTTGTTGATTCACATCTTTTTCTGGAGCAAAATAATCAAGGATGATTAACCGATATTTTTCACTTAGTTGTTGAATTAATTCTTTTTTATCTGAGGAGGAAAGATGACGATAAAAATAATTAGGATTTCTGTTATAATACACCCCTAAATAACCTAATCTTTCATTTAATTTTTTAGCTAGTCTTTTTTGTTGTAAAAGTAAAAAGTTTTGTTTTTGCTCTATTTTTTTACTGTCATCACTATGATTATTTTGAGTAATAGGGCAACTAGATGCTAAATTTAGAAAATTAGCAATACTTTTATCAATATATTTATTATCGATGTCTTTGCATTGAGTATCATAAACTCGAGGGTTTAAAACCTCGCCTTGATCGGCGTGAATATTTTTGATGGTAGTTCAAGCTATTTTCAAAAATTACCTTTGCCTTTTGAACTTTGCCCTTTTGACCATAAACTCGATCGCAAATCAAGCTCAAAAACCAACTCAAATCATTAACTATTCTGACCGAAAAAAAGGGATACAAGCCTCGTCTTTTAAGAGCAAAATAGACAAAAAATAAATCGTTTTGTCAATCCTATAACTTCAGGCATAGGTAATTCTCAATTCTTAATTCTAATTGACTTGTGTCTCCCCAATTTTGACTAGTATCTTAACTAAAACGCTTTTGTACAACATCAGTAATTCAATAAAATGACACCCAAGTTACTAACATTAATAACCTAAGTGTCTGAAGAATTTTACTTTTTATATTTGGAAATTGAAGAGTTTATGATTTTTCTTTTGCTTTTTTTAACTACTAAAGCCATTAGTCGCGACTATTAATCGCAATTAATAATCGAAGAATAAAGACAAATAAGTTAATGTAGGTAAGATACATTGAAAGAGCAGCAGATAAATACTGTTCATCACGGTAAGCACGAGGTAAAATGTAAAAATCTACAACGGATGCACCCGCAAATAATAAGACTCCAATACCAGAAATACCAATCTCTAACCAACTGGGTGTAAAAACACCAAAGAAACTCAATACTAGTTGCAAGACTAAAACTGCCAATAGGGCAATCATTCCTAACTGTACTGTCTTAGTTAATGCTAGTCCATCTTCATCTCCTAAGTTAGAACCGATATTTCTAGCTACAACAAAGGTAACACCACAACCTAAAGCGGCAATGCCAATGCCATTCATTCCAACTCCAGCTGTACCCAAAGCAACATAAACGATTCCACTAAGGGTATAACCTGATAAAAGACTATATATTGCAAGTAAAGGTAAAGCAGTAGAATTATTTGCTCTCTCGGCAATACCTCTAACTACAAAAAATAGAATTAACTCCAGAATCATCGCCCCAATAAAAGTGGGCATAAAGATACTAGGATTACTTCTTAGTACACCCAAACCACCATATACTCCCACGGCGGTTAGTACTAAACCTCCACCTACGAAGGGTAAGGCATTACTAATAACATTAGGACCTACTAATGCTTGACTTTTAGCCTTTTTAATTGCATTTCGAAAATTACTGGTTGTTGTCATAATTTAGTTTTTACTTTTTTTTACTTTTGATTTTAAATTTTCTATCTCCTAATTTAGCTTAATAAATTATTCGTTGGAATATTATTAATGGGTTGATATCCTCTATTGTCAATAAATACTTTGCATATAACGATCGATAATTACCTATTGATTAGTTAATTTTGAACAAAAAATATCGGTGAGTACCTTTCTATTCAATAATTTTTCCCACCTATCCAATTGTTCCTATATAGCAGAGAACGGATTGATTAGGACATTGATGATTTCTAAAAGTATTGCTATGTAGGGTCTGCTGAATAAATATGAAACCTTTACGAATAATGCTTAACAGCTAAAATCAACCTCGAAAAACACAAAAATAACCCCAAATTTCCATTGTCAATTGTCAATTAATTGTTAATTATCCTTATAGCTTGAAGTAGAATATCATTTTCGGTGGCTGTACCGATCGAAATTCTTAATCCACCACCTGTATGTCTAATTAAAATTCCCTTTTCTTTTAATTGATCTAAAATATTATTGTGATTTTGGGTACTAGGATTGTTAGCTGAACGTAAATAAATAAAATTGCCATCACTATGCCATACTTTAAATTGCTCCAAGCCTTTTAAAACGTTATATACTCGTTCTTTTTCCTTCATTATGTCCCCCACTGCAGGGAGAATTAAATGACGATTTTCGAGGACAAATTGAGCGGCTAGTTGAGTTAATGTGGGAAGGTTATAAGGCAGACGGATTTTTTCTAAGATATTTATTATATCTCGATGAGCGATCGCATATCCTACACGATGAGCAGCCAAACGAAAGGCTTTGGAAAAAGTTCTTAATATAATCCAGTTAGGATGTTGAGCTAATTCACCGACTAAAGTTTTTTGACTAAATTCATAATAAGCTTCATCAATCACCACTAAAATATCACGGGGCCAATCTTTTAACCATTGAATTTCCGTAGTCGTTAAACAATTGGCAGTGGGAGAATTGGGATGTACGACAAAAACAACTCTGACGGGAGGTTTTGTCGTGGCAGCAATTGTCTCATTGGCTTTATCTATATTCCAACTAAAATCAGATTCGTTTCTGTCAATATTAATAACAGGTATCCCTAAACTTTCTCCTAAAATTCGATACATGGAGAAAGTTGGGTTAGCGACTAAAATTGAACCTTCTTTATTTAAACAAGTTGCCATTAAAAGTGATCGAATTAGTTCATCAGAACCATTACCTACCGAGATATTATCATTGTCAATAACGTCATCTAAACTAGTACTTTCGTTAATATATTCAGCAATTAAATTTTTTAAACAAAGATGACTACCATCAGGATAACGATTCGTTTCAATTTTATTTTCATAGAATAGGGCTAATTTCGTTTTCAATTCTTCTGGAAGATTAAAAGGATTTTCATTAGCATCTAAACGAATTAATTTTTTTTGACTCTCATCTATGGGAGTGGGAGTATAAGCAGATAAATTTAATAAATCTTCTCGAATAAAAGACAAATTCATAAATAATTAATAATCAATAATTAATAATGCATAATGAACCCTTAAGATTCATTATTTATAGGTTTGACATTAAGTCTCTTTTTTTATTTAACTTCTGGTTGTACTAGCACTTTTGCTTGAGAATCAACCTTTTCTAATAAAGGAAAATCAAGACTTTCTCTTTGAGCGAGATATTGATGGGCAACTTCACGGGCTAGGTTACGTATTCTGCCAATATAACGAGTTCTTTCAGTAACAGCAATAACTCCTCTAGCATCTAACAAGTTAAAACAATGAGAGCATTTCAACACATAATCAAGGCTGGGTAAAACTAAGTTTTTGTCGATTAATTGTTTCGCTTCTTCTTCGTATAAGCTAAATAATTTGAATAGTAAATCGGGATTAGAGGCTTCAAAATTATAGGTACATTGTTCTATTTCTGCTTGTAAAAAAATATCACTGTACTTAATCTTATTATTCCATTGAATATCATGAATGCGATCGACATCTTGTAAATACATTGCCAATCTCTCCAAACCATAAGTAATTTCGATGGAAACAGGCTGACAATCAATACCACCACATTGTTGAAAATAGGTAAATTGAGTTATTTCCATACCATCTAACCACACTTCCCAACCAACACCCCAAGCACCAAGAGTTGGAGATTCCCAGTTATCTTCCACAAAACGAATATCATGATCTTCAGGATGAATACCTAGAGCTTTTAAAGAATCTAAGTAAAGTTCTTGTATGTTATCAGGAGAAGGCTTAATCAAAACTTGATATTGATAATAATGCTGAACACGATTAGGATTTTCGCCATAACGTCCATCTGTAGGGCGACGACAAGGCTCAATATAAGCCACAGACCAAGGTTCAGGGCCAATAGCTCGTAAAAAAGTATTATGACTCATGGTACCAGCACCCTTTTCGGTATCGTAGGGTTGAGCAATGAGACAATTATGTTCGCTCCAAAATTGATTTAAAGTAGCAACAATATCTTGAAAATTAATAGTCATGAAATAATAAATTAAATGTAAAGTTGACCAGAATGGTAAATTTTTCACTAGAATGAGAAACAGTTATGCCAAAAAAGAAGTTTAGATATTCACATAATAGTGTCAACTTCTATATTATGATCATTAAAACCTTCGTCAGATTACTTCTAATTTATCATTGATGGATACGTCCTACCAAGAAAACTATAATGTACCGATTAAAGGGTTTGTGGGAAAGAAGCAAACTGATATGTTTAATATCTTTAAACATCATCATTTTACTGGGCAAGTAAAATTTGTTGGCGAAAATCGATCGCAATGGTATTTTTATCTGTCTATGGGGCGTTTGGTTTGTGGTACAGGAGGACAACATTCTGTCAGACGATGGCGAAGAAATCTAGCGATATATTTACCCGCTATTGCACAAAATTCAGCTTACTTAGGACAACAAATTAAATCCATTTCTAAACAGAACATCAAATTTTGTTGGGAATATGAGTTATTACGTCAATGGGTTTTAGAAGGTAAAGCAGATCGAGATGCTGTACTTGATATGGTAAAAAGTATTATGACAGAAATTTTTTTTGATATGAATCAATGTTCTGAAGTTACTTTTTTTCTCAATGATACTGTGGATGTAACGATGGAAGAACAGCTTCGTCTGTTTGATGCCCAAGAATTTATATTCTTACCGAAAAAATGTTATTTAAACTCTGGTCATAGCTAAGATTAAATACAAATAAAAAAGTAAAAAACAACTATCTTCTCATTTGTCAGCGATAGTTATTTATCGTAAGAGCGATTCTCCTTTCTCCCTGTTCTATTTAATCTTGATTCTTTCAGGTATTCAGCAGACAATTATAATGAATACAACTTGCATCACGTCAGTTAATTCTTTTAACAACCGATTAATTACTTTGTAAGCAAGCCCTCAACTCCTTGGAGATGTCTAATGAAAGTAGCAGAATCTACCTCGTCTTATCAGCTTAACTCTAAAGATTCACCTCAATGGGCAGAAGTATTGGTAGATTGTGCTTATTCTCAAGGATTATACACTTATAAAATTAAACCTGATATAACATTAAAAATAGGTGATATCGTCAGTGTACCTTTTGGGAATGCGATCGTCGGTGGTATAGTTTTAAAAATATCTTCAGAAACTCCGACCAATTTACCCATAGAAAAAATTAAGGAAATTGAAGATGTAATTGCCACTGGATTTTTTCCGACTCATTATTGGCTTCTATTACAACGTACAGCAGAATATTATCTTACTGATTTGATCATCGTTGTTAAAGCCGCTTTACCTCCTAAATTATTACTGAAATCTCAAACTAGAGTAAAACTTTTACCTAAGAATATACCTGCTGGAGTAGAAAATTTTTGCTCAGTAAAGGAAATGGAAGTTTTAAAATTATTACAAAAAAGTAAATCAGGAGACTATACTTCCCATTTTATTAACCAGAAAATCCGTAATGCTAGAAGGGCTATATCCCAATTAACAAAACGTAAATGGGTAGAAACTTATCTACAATCTCCCACGACAGCACGTCCTAAATATACCAAAACAGCAACTTTTTTAACTGATGATATAGAGAATTCTTTGAGTTGCAAACAACGAGATGTTTTAACTGTTTTGAAAAATAATGGTGGAGAATTAGCTTTATCTCAATTACGGAATCTATGTCAGCTTAGTAGTAATTCTGTGATAAAAACTTTGGCAAATAAAGGTTGTGTCGTGATTCAAGAAAGAGAATCTTTACGATTATTACAAGACTCTTGTGTGATTAATGATATTCCTAAACAACTAACCCAAGCTCAAAGTAATGCTTTAGAAATTATTAACAGCCTTAATTCTTTCGCTACCGTATTATTACATGGGGTGACAGGTTCGGGTAAAACAGAGGTTTATTTACAAGCGATCGCACCTATATTAGCACAAAAAAAGTCCGCTTTAGTTTTAGTCCCTGAAATTGGCTTAACTCCCCAACTCACAGACAGATTTAGAGCTAGATTTGGACAACAAGTCTGTGTTTATCACAGTGGTTTGAGTGATGGTGAAAGATATGATACTTGGAGGCAAATGCTAACAGGAGAATCACAAGTTGTGATTGGTACTCGTAGTGCTATTTTTGCTCCTTTACCCAAACTAGGTATGATTATTTTAGACGAAGAACACGATACTAGTTTCAAGCAACAACAACCTATCCCGACATATCATGCTAATTTACTGGCTCAATGGCGAGGAGAATTAGAAAATTGTCCTGTAATTTTTGGTTCAGCTACACCCTCTTTAGAAAGTTGGTTGAGAGCCACCCAAAACAAGCCCATAAACAATGATAATTTGTTATTAAACTCGTACCCTAATTATTATCTTTCTTTGCCTGAACGCATCTATCAACGTCCGTTACCGCCAGTAGAAATTGTGGATATGCGACAAGAGTTGAGAAAAGGAAATAGGAGTATTTTTAGCGATAGTTTATATAATGCCCTTTCTTCTCTCAAGGAAGAGGGGAAGCAAGCTATTTTATTTATTTCTCGTCGAGGACATAGCACTTTTGTTTCTTGTCGTAGTTGTGGCTATGTGATGGAATGCGCTCATTGTGACGTTTCTTTATCTTATCATTATACCCACGAAGGGGCGACGGAGTTATTACGTTGTCATTATTGTAACCATACCGAAATTCATCCAAAAAAATGCCCAGATTGTTTTTCTCCCTATCTCAAATTTTTTGGTACTGGTACACAGAAGGTTGTTTTAGAGTTAGAGAAAGAATTTCCTAATTTGAAAGTGTTACGTTTTGATAGTGATACGACTCGGAATAAAAATGCCCATCGTCAAATACTATCTGATTTTGCTCAAAGGAAAGCGGATATCTTAATTGGTACCCAGATGTTAACGAAGGGAATTGATTTAGAAAATGTCACGTTAGTTGGTGTTGTCTCGGCAGATGGCTTGTTATTTCATTCGGATTATCGCTCTTCAGAAAGAGCATTTCAAACTCTAACCCAAGTTGCAGGAAGGGCTGGTAGAGGTGATGAGGCAGGACAAGTTATTATTCAAACTTATTCTCCTGAACATAATGTTATCCAAGCTGTGCAAAATCATGATTATTTAGCTTTTTCACAACAGGAGTTAGCTGATAGGGAAAGTTTGGATTATCCTCCTTATAGTCATTTGATTTTGTTACGTGTGTCTGGTATTGATAGTAAACAAGTTCGTCAATCTGCTGAAGCGATCGCTGATTTATGTGCTAAATTATTACCTGAAGTGATAGATATTTTAGGGCCTGCACCAGCTAATATCATGAAGGTTGCCAGACGTTATCGTTGGCAAATCTTACTTAAATCTATTCAAGAATTTGATTTAGAAATAAAGGCGAAATTATTAAGTTTAAAAAGTAGTTGTCATCGAACTGTTTCGTTAGTAATTGATCCTAATCCTTTAAGAATTGAATAAAGTACAATTAAGAGAAAAAATAAGGTAAATAGAAACGCCAATATAAAATAATATAGACAGTTAAATTAAATAAGATCAAACCTCTAGACCACCAAGTATCAAATTGGTTAAATAAAGAAAAACTACTGATATTAACTAATAGTAATTCAATTAAAGCTATCCATTTGGCATGATGACGAATATCCCAATAAGAAAAGGGACTAATGAAACGGTAATTCGTTAAAGGGACAAAGTGTCTATGGGCATCATCATGATGGACTGGTAAGTCAAACAAACAATGAATTATCATGCTGATCAACATAATTTCCAGCCAAGTTAAGCCGTAATAATGACAAATCATCACTCCGATTAAACATAAGATGATCGAGTTTGGGACAGCAAAAATATTTTGCCAAAAGTCAGTAAAATAAACTTCTGACCAGATTTTTGATGAAGGTATTTTGGCTATAAATTTAGCCCAAAAATAAAACCAAAAAATAGCAATATCAGGTAAGAGACTACCAATAATAATTGGTAAATAAAATTTAGATGAATCCTCTTTACCTAATAAAAATAAGTTGACAACTACATGGCTAGGAGTATTCATATAGAATTGAGAGTTGAGAATTGAGAATTGAGAATTATATTACTAGTTTTTCTGTTATAAGTCAGTATTTTCAATGGTATTTTGTCCTGACATTACTTGCCACAATCTATTTTAGGACTGCTACATAATTATAAAAGATCTGGTATATAAAATTGTCCAAGTTCAGGATATAATTCAACCCACAGAAGATCTGGAGAGAAACCTTCTGGTACTGGGAGTTTATAAACGACTAACCATCCTTCAATTTTTTTTGTTTCCCTTTTAAATATGAAATACCTTTTAATTTCAACCCATGGTCTAAATTAGATTTTTTGAGAACTTTTTGAGAAACAGCAACTGCATTTTCAGCAGAATTTATATTTTTTATTTCTTCGGACAAAACAATACCTTTGCCATTAAACTGCGACCTTCTCACAGTAGATGTCCCAAACCATCAAGATTTTCTCTATTTACTGATCAATATTAATTGCTTGTGGGTTTTGATGAGCTAATTTTGGTAGTCCCCCAGATCTAAGGATAAAAAGATAAAATCTCAAAGAAAGCTTTATTT
>JAAHTG010000492.1_pt1 | contig 13338 bp, 12 predicted proteins | sample 6116081 | NCBI WGS metagenome assembly JAAHTG01 (sample SAMN13939989, study PRJNA603662) | sponge metagenome | isolation source: marine sponge | host: Mycale hentscheli | place: New Zealand | collected 2005 | reverse complement strand
TACGTGCCAGGGCAACCTTTAAAACCTTTTGTTTTATATATGGCAGAAGATGGTGTTCAATATGGAGATAGCATGATTGAAGGTGCTGCTTATGTTTTAAGAGATGGAGATAAGGTTAAGTTTTTAGATATAGATTTTGAGGAAATTAAACTAGACCCATTTGAAGAGTAGGAAATGACATGGCTTCTTACACAGATTTCTTACTAAACACAAAAGTAAAAGATAAAAAAGTAGAGGTAGAAGATCAAGAAAGTTCTGAAACATTAGGCAGAACTAAAGCAATCTTAGGTGGACTATCAATGGGTAGATTTCTATACCCAGGATCAGAGCTTCAACCCGAAGCAGAAAACAATCAAAAACTTAGTAACATTGAATCAGCATTAGTTGGTACAGCGTCAGGTCTTTTAAAAGTACCTGAAGGTATTATATCTTTAGGAGCTGAATTAATAGATGTTGGTTTAGATACTAACACTGCAGCTAAAGTAGAACAATTTTTTGATGACTTAAATCCTTTTGAAGAAATGGCACAGGAAAGAGCCGTAGGAAAACTAACAGAAGCTTTAGTTAGTATTGGTATACCTGGAGCAGCGGGTGCTAAATATGCAACTAAACTTGCTTCTAAATATTTAACCGCAAGAAAAGCAGGAACCGTAGTTAATAATTCTGCAGAAAATGTTAGAAAAGGAATTAAGACTGCTGAACAATTAAACAAACTTACAGGTAGACAAAAGTTTGGAGCTATTGTTGTAGGTGGAGCTATGGGAGAAACACTAGTCACAGACACAGAGCAAATAGGTACCTTTGGAGATGTGTTTGAAGCAGGGCCTACTCAACAAGAAGAAGTAAAAGGATTAGAGGGACGAGAAGCGGGACTCAAGAATCTTTTAAATAGAACTAAGTTTGGATCAGAGTCTTTATTAGTAACTCCGTTTGTATACGGAGCTGGAAAATTTGCTGTAACATTAGCTAAAGGGGGAAGAGATTTAGCCTATAGTAATTCTGCAATAGAAAAAGCTTTAGATAAGTTTGGTTCTGTATTTAGATTTAGAGGTCAAAAACCTGTTCAACAAGCATTAGCAAAAGAAACTGAACAAGCAACTAAAATGGCAGACACTAATCTTGCTATGGAAAACGTAACTAGAATTGATAGAGAAATGAATAAAATATTTCCTGAAACTAAAAGATTTTTTTATTCTGTTAATCAAAAAGAAAGAAAAAGTTTTTTAAAACTTTTAGATGAAACTTTATTTGCTGGACCTCTTACAAAAGGTTTAGACGAAGAACTGACCTTAAAAATTATAGATACAATGAGTAAATCTGGTGCTAAACCAGAAGGAATAGAAGTAGTATTAAATGGACTAAGAAACAGTAGAGAACATTTTGCAAAATTAATTGAAACAGCTGCAGGTACTCCAGGGGTTGTTGATTTACCTCCAGGTCTTACAGGGGAACTATCTAAACTTTTAGGTAATAGAGTTAAAAACTCTATCTCAAATACTTTTGAAATTTTTGATAATCCAAACGCTGGATTTTTTCAATCATATAAACCTACATCAGATGCAGTAGATAAAGTAAGGGATATATTTATGAGATATGCTGCTAAAAATAATCAACCAATTACAGCTGAAACAGCGGATGGTTTTATTTCTGATATTGTAAAATCAGTTTCAAAAATGGATCCTAGAAAAGATACACTTCCTACTTTTGGTTACCCTAATTTAACAAAAGGTGCACAAGATCCATATAATTTAAAAACATTTGCTCAAACAGTAACTAAAAATTTACCTGATGGCAAAAGATCTTTTGAGGTCATTGGTAAAGGTAGCAAAGCATTTAGAGAATTATTTGGAGAAATAGAAGATGCAAGACACTCTATATATGAAACAATGGGTAGACTTTCTACAATTACGAGACGAGGAGAAATGTTTCAAGAAATGTTGGCTACAGATAAAGTTATAAAAAGTGGAGTTAATGCTGCAACTCCATACGGTCAACGAGGTTTTTTTCATGCAACACCTTTAGCTGCTAAACAAGCTTTTGGCCCTGATTCTAAAATTGTTAAAATGCCTGAAGGTATGCAAAAATATTTTCCTGATGAAGCAATCTACACTACAGAAGACATAGCTGAAGGATTTAGTTCAGTATCTAATCTACAAAATTTTATGAGGGGAGAAACTGGTGGACCTATCGGTAAAACTTTTTCTTGGTTATGGAGAAATTTATTATTAACACCTAAAGCTGGAGCTCAGTTTGCAAAAACTATTTTATCAATTCCAACTCACATAAGAAACTTTTTAAGTTCAGGAATGTTTTCTGTTGCTAACGGAACTATATTAACAGATCCTAGATTAATTGTAGAAGCTATGAATAATGCAAGAAAAGTGGTTCAAGTAGGTATGAGAGAGCCTGAAGCTATGGCAAAATACAGAGAGTATTTAAGATTAGGGGTTACTAATACTAACGTTAGGATGGGAGATCTTAAAAATCTTATGAAAGATGTAAGATTTGGAGAAGGTAATATTGCAACAGATAGTATTTTAAAACCCATGTTAAATACTTTAGGTAAAAATATAGCTAAAGGAGTCAAAGGAACCGGAAAAGTTATGCAAGACGCATATGTTGCTGAGGATGATTTTTGGAAAATATTTAATTTTGAAGTTGAATTAGCGAGACTTAAAAAAGCATATGAAAAATCTGGAACGATAGTTGGAGATGATATGCTTGAAACACTAAAACAAGACGCAGCTACTATTGTTAAAAACACAGTTCCTAACTATGCTAGAGTCGGGAGTATTGTACGAGCAGCGAGGATGTCACCTTTTGGAAACTTTATGTCTTGGCCTTCTGAAATATTTAGAACAGGTTATGGTGTTTTTAATCAAGCGTTAAAAGAAATTAAAGATCCGGTTACAAGAGCCATAGGTTTAAAAAGATTGACAGGTATGACTTTTGCTACTGCAGCTTTACCACTTGCAATTGTGGAAGGATCAAAAGCTATATTTGGAGTATCGGATGAAGAGTCTGATGCAGTTAATTATTTTGTTGCACCTTGGGCAGTTAACTCTCAAAAAATTATTATGAAAGATCCTATTGATGATGAATTTTATTATATCGACTGGAGCAGAAACAATGTTTATGACACTTTAACAAGACCTTTTCAAACCGTTCTTTCAAATATTCAAAGAGGTATAGAAGATGATGATGTTTTATTAAAAGGATTTATGAAAGGACTGTTAGAATCTACAGCTAAAACTGCAGAACCTTTTATTTCTGAATCTATTTTTACAGAAGCGTTTATGGATATTTATTCTAGAAATGGAATGACTAACGAAGGAAAACAATTGTATAATGATAGAACTCCTGAACCAGAAAAATATCAAATTATAACTACTCACCTTGCAAATACACTAATGCCAACTACTCAACCTTTTAGAAGAACTTACAAAGCTATTATGGGTCAACCAGGAGAATATGGAGAAGAGTTTGAAATAGGGCCAGAGATTGCAGGTATATTTGGAATGAGACCTATTAAAATAGATCCAAAGAAAAGTATGGGTTATCGTTTATATAAATTTCAAAGAGACATGTCTAACGATGTTAAAAATTTTACTGGAGGAAAATTTGGAGTTTTAAAAGGAGGAATAGTAGATCCTAAAGATATGATAGAAAGATTTTTTATAGCTAATAAACAGTTATTTGATAGTCAAAGAGAAATGAAACAAGTAGTAAATGCAGCTCAGACCTTAGGTGTTACAGAAGATGAACTATTTGAATTGTTTGAAGAAAGAGGTTTATCTCCTAAAATACTAGAAAGATTATTAGACGGAGAAGTTAAACCATTTATACCTAGTGATAACATTGTTGAAAAAATAGATAGAGATGCTGAGAAGTTAGGAGTTTCAAGTCCTTATGATGCTGCTTCTCCTATAATGGATCAAATAATAGATGACATGTATGATCAAAATTTAAACGAACCTTTTAGTTTAAGTTTAGAAAAATATCTACCTCAACAACCGCAAGTAGGTAATCAATCATCAACATCTAGTGCACCACTACCACCAACTCCTATGCCTAATCCTGGGACATTTAAACCACCTATGAATCAACAGATGATGGCTTCTGGTTTAACTAGAACAGAAGAAGTTTATTTATCTCCTGCAGAAAAACTGATAAGAAAGAAATCAAGAGGTATATCATAATGTCTAGAAAAAATTTAGCACTAGAAAAAATAGAGTCACACGAAAAACTTTGTCGTATTATGCAAAAACAAACTCATCAAAAAATTTCAGGTATAGAAAATGATATAAAAGAAATTAAAAATCATATGCGTTATGCTATGACTGCTTTAGTAGGTGGTATGTTTGCTATAATAATTATTTTATTTGAAAAACTTTAGATCCAATTCTTTAAATCTTCACCCATTATTTCACTAGCAATGTTTTGTTTTTTACGCAAAGCAATAACTATCTTATCATCAACGGTATTTTCAGAAATAATATCAATATATGTCATAGGTTTTTCTTGACCTATACGATCTATTCTAGCTTCTGATTGAGTTCTTTTTTCTAAATCATAACCATTGGAAAAATAAACCATGGTACTAGCAGCAGTTAATGTAATACCATAACCACCTGTTTGAGTGGTACCCACAAAAAACCTACATTTATCATCTTCTTGAAATTTTTTAATATTCTCTTGTCTTTCTTCTTGAGGAGTTAAACCAAAATAATCTACAAAAGAATCTTCACCATATTTTTCTACAATAGATTTTATTATTCTTGTAACGTCCCGTTGGTAATGAGCCCATATAACAACCTTACCTTCAGTTTCATCTAAAATTGTCATTAACTCATCCATTCTTTTACAAGGTAATTCTTGAACAGTTCCATCGTCAGCAACAAAATGACCACAAGTAATTTGATGAAGTCTCATCAACTGAGTTAATACTGTATTAGTTGTTAATACTTTTCCACGCAAATGAGCTAAAGCCATTTGTTTCATTTGTTGATAAACTTTAGATTGATCAGGAGTTAAACTAACAATTCTTTTCATAAAAGTTTTTGGAGGTAAATCAAGACAATCATCTTTTAATACGCGATAAGAAAATTCTTTTAATTTATCTGATAATTCCCCTAAATTTTTATAACCTGTAACTACTTGTACAGTTCTAGAACCTATATGCATATTTTTCATTACCGCATATCTTGCTCTAAAAGTATAATAAGAGTGATGACCTAAAAGATATGGGTCAAGAAATTCACATTGAGTATATAAATCTAATGGAGATTTTGTAATAGGAGAACCAGTTAAAATTCTTCTATACTTAGAATTTTTAGACAAAGATAAAATAGCTTTAGTTCTCTTAGCACCAGGGTTTTTTATAGTCGTAGCCTCGTCAATAGCTGTTAAAGTGTTATGACAAGAAAGAAATTTTTGTGCCCACATTAAACCTTTTTTAGTAGAAAAAGCTTCTACATTCATAACTAAAATATGTAAATCAGTCCCTGTTTCAAACAAAGTACTTAATTCTTTTTCTTTTTCTTTAGTAAAAGTAGAAGTCCATAAAACAGTTTTTTTATTAATGTGATCGACCATATGATCTGGTATCTCACCATCATACCAATTTTTATATACACCTTTAGGTGCAATAATTAATAGACCATTAATTAAACCTTTGTCATATAACATAGACACATTGTCTATTAAGACTTTAGACTTACCTGTACCCATTTCCATAAAATATGCATAAGATTCTTTTTCCCAAGATAAATCTAATGCTTTTGTTTGATGAGCATAAGGCTTAGTTTTAAATTTGTACATCATATCTGTTTACTTTTTCTTTCTAAGTGATAGATATATACATAAAAGAAATAAAGTCAATGACAAAAGTTTATTTAACACAGGATATTCCTATAGATAAAGAGAGCGGTAAGCCTAAAATAAATGTAATGGGTGCTCAAAAATATGGAGACATAACTTGTCTTCTTCCTGCATATAGTCAAATGATTTTTTCCCCTGGGCCCTTAATTCAAAAACTTAGAACTCTTCTAAAAGACTTTACGTCAGAAGATTATCTTTTATTATCAGGCGATCCTGCTACTATTGGAGTAGTATGTTCAGTAGTTTCGGACATAACAAATGGTAAATATAAGCTGTTAAAATGGGACAGGCAAGAAAAAACTTATTATCCACTAGAAATAGATTTATTTTCAAAATAAATCTTGACAATAAAAATCATAGGATTATATATAATTCACGAAAGGAATTAATATGAACGATATAAACTATGAAAAAGATAGAATAGAATCTGTGAGTCAAATAGATTCTGCTAAAAGTCTATCTGATAAAGTTATAGAATTAAAAAGTGTTGAAGACGAAATTAGTAATGCTGAAAAAAGTATTTCACAGCTTAAAGAAAAAGCTAAAAACTTATCTGAGTTTGAAATACCTAAAATGATGCAAGAAATGAATATTACAAAATTAAAGCTTAAAGATGGTGAGTCCGTAGAGGTTAAGCCATTTTACTATGCTTCCGTTGCGCAAGGAAGAGGAGAAGATGAGTCTTCTTTTTTTGATAGGAAGAATAAAGCTTTTAACTGGCTTCGAGACAACGGCCTTGGTGACATCATTAAAAACGATGTTACCGTTACCTTTGGTCGTGACGAAGATAACAAGGCAATAGCTTACGCTACCCTTGCAAAAGAGCAGGGCTTTGAACCGGTCCAGAAAGAAACGGTTCATGCCATAACTTTAAAAGCACTTGTCAGAGAGCGTCTTGAGGCTGGACATGAGATGCCTTCTGACTTGTTTAAAATCTACGCGGGTAACAGTACAAAAATAAAAAGGAGATAAAAATGGACGAGAAACAAGTAACCATAAAAAAGACGCAACTACCTTCAGATATTTTATTTGAAGACGATGCACACCAAGGTTTAGAAAATGTAAAGACTGAAAGTTTAGCTTTACCTATTCTTAAACTTTTACAAAACGGATCTGGAGAAGCGCAACAACGTAATCAAAATTACGTTGAAGGTGCAGAACCAGGTATGTTTCTTAACACTGTAACTAAACAAATTTATGATGGTGTTAAAGGAATAGAAGTTGTACCATGCTACTACAAGCTTGAATATCAAGAGTGGGCAGATTTTGGTACAGGTTCAGGTAGACCGGAAAATATATTTCAAACTTCCGAGATACTTTCAAAAACAAAACAAGACAGTTCAGGAAAAGATAGACTTGACAATGGTCATTATATCTTAACTGTTGGTCAACATTATGTATTAATACTTAATGGTACTAACACTGAACCTGCTCTTATATCTATGAGTTCTTCTCAAGGTAAGGTTAGCAGAAAATGGAATTCTATGATGGCTTCAATAACTCTTGAAGGCAAGAATGGATCATTTACTCCTGCTTCTTACAGCCATAAATACCACCTTAGTTCTGTATTGAACTCTGGTAAAGGTAATCAATGGTATGGATTTAATGTTACTAAAGGTGACATGGTTAATGATCCTAAATTGTACGAGAGAGCGAAACAGTTTCACAGCTCATTCGCCGGTAAATAGTGTGAATAGTGGGCGCTGAAGGGAGACTGGAAGCGCCCATACAAACATATGATAGAAAGATTTAAAAAAATATTTGAAGGGTTAAATGTGGCCTATGGCCAAACTATCAAGACGAACGAAATATCTGAAAAAGGTAAACATAAAACAAAATCTTTTACAGTTAAAAAAGTTCCCACTGATGATTTATGGCAAGCACATTTAGATGGCTCTGACCCTGCACTAGGTATTATACCTATTAGAGAAGACAGTACATGTACATGGGGATGTATTGACTGGGATACTTACCCACTAGATCACAAAAAAATATCACTTGATTTAAAATCAAAACAATTTCCACTAACAGTTTTTAGATCTAAATCTGGTGGTGCTCATTTGTTTTTATTTACAAGTGAACCAGTTTCAGCAGAACTTATGCGAAAAAAATTAAAGTCTATGGCAGCTGATCTTGGTTTATCTAAAGCAGAAATTTTTCCAAAACAAATAAGTATTAAAATTGAACGTGGTGACTTTGGTAGTTTTTTAAACTTACCTTACCATAATATGCAAAATACAGTTAGATATGCACATGATTTAGACGGTAATCCATTATTAGAATTAGATGATTTTTTTAATCATTATGAAAAAGTTAAACTAACTTTAAAAGAGCTTAATCAATTTGAAATTATTGCTAAAAAAGAAGACGATGATTTTAAAGGTATGCCCCCTTGCTTAGTCACATTACTAGGACTTAAAGTTTTTGAGGGACAAAGAAATGATGCAATGTACAATGTTGGCGTGTATTTAAAAAAACGTTATCCAGATGAAAGCACGTGGAGAAATAAAATGGATGGTTACAATAATAAATATTTTGTACCACCTATGGGTAGTTCTGAATTAGAAACTACTAAAGATTCTGTATGTAGAAAAGACTATAGATATAAATGTAAAGAACAACCTATTGAACCTTATTGTGATTCAAAGATATGTTCTACAAAAGAATTCGGTGTAGGGGATGATACACCTGCTGTAACAATATCATCAATAAGAAAATATGACTCTGATCCACCTGTATATTTTTGTGAGATAGATGGCTCTACCGTTGAAGTAGATTCTAAAACACTGCATGAACCTGATGCATTTTCTGTAGCGTGTTTAGAACAGATAGGAACTCCCTTAATGCCTACATCTAAATTAATGTGGAGAAAAATGCTTATTAAACTTTTAGAAAATATAGAATTAACTGATGATAAAGCACCAGAGGATTTAAAAACCGGAACTCAATTACAAGAAGCGTTAGCTGATTTTATTAACAAGACTCCAGGAAAAGAACCTAAGGATATATTAAGAGGTATTGCTTATATAGATGATGACACAAACACAGCGTATTTTAAATTTGATAACTTTTGGAAGTATTTAGTTAGAATTAAATGGTCCGATAAAAATATGAATAAAAACAAAGTGATGCGATTATTACAAACTAACCTTGAAGCTAAAATAGATTACCCAAAAATAAATACTAAAACTGTTAGGTGTTTAAAAATACCTAGATTAAATTTAGATAGACCCGAACCAACAGAAAGAAAGATAGGAAAACCAGCATGGCAAAAAGAATCATAATACCAGGTCCTCCAGGGACCGGTAAAACATATAGATTATTAAATCATTATATGAAAAAAGAAATATCAGAAAACAAAACTGATCCTAAAAGAATGATATATATTACTTTTAGTAAAGCTGCAGCTAGGGAGGCAGAAGAAAGAATAACTGAATTATTTCCAGATACAAAATTAAAATACATATCTACTATGCATGCCATGGGTGCCCAAGAAACTAAAATAAATACAAAAGATAAGTTATTAAAAGGTGTTAGTCAATGGAATCAATTTAAATTATATGAACCAAGAGCCAAAGCTTTAAATGTTAAATCTATTTTAGATGAATTTTCTGGACAAACAAGATACGAGGATCCAATACTTCAAGTTAGAAATTATTCTATATCTAAAAAAATAACTTTAGAAGAAGCTGCTGTTCAATGTGGTTACATAGCCTGGAATAATATTGATCTTGCACATCAAATACATGTTTCATTAAAAAAATACAAAGAAGCTACAGGAATGATAGAGTTTCACGACATGATAACTAAATTTATAGAAAGAATTAATACAGATGATACTTTCTTTTCTTCTGATGTTGTATTTTTAGATGAAGCTCAAGACTTGAACCCTCTTCAATGGGAAATGTTTGATGCAATTGAAAAGAAAAGTAAACGTTCTTACATAGCAGGTGATGACGACCAAACTATTTATGGTTTTCAAGGTGCAGAACCAAATATATTTATTAACTTAGAGGGTGAGATAGATGCACAAGTTAAATCAAGGAGAGTTCCAAAACTTGTTCATGAAATTGCAACAGATATTTTAAATAGAATAGGAACTAGAAGAAAAAAAGAATGGGAACCTAGAGATGAACAAGGTGAAGTACACAGAAATGTTAGAATTGAAGACATAGATTTTACAAAACAAAACTGGATGATTTTAGGTAAGACAAACAAACTAGCTATGTTAGCTGCAGATCATTTATATCATAAAGGTTATAGATATGATTCTAAATCTTCAGAGCATTTACCTAAAGATAATTTAAAAGCATATAGAACTTGGATTAATTTAAACAAAGGTGCAAGTGTAGATACTAAAGATGTTAAGGTGATGTACTCATTTTTAAAAGTTAAAAAAGGCCATATAGAACGCGGTTTTTCGAGCGGTAAAAGTTTTCAAAGTTTGTATAGCATAGATTTAGAGGAACTAAAAAATAATCACGGGCTTCTAGTAACGGGCGACTGGGAACAATTAGATTTTTCTGATGAAGTAAAGGATTATATGAATCATCTTTTAAAACATGGGGATGATTTGATGCAAGAATCAAGAATAGAAATTACAACTATACATCAATCTAAAGGTAGAGAGTGTGAGAATGTAGTTTTGTTTTCTGATTTTGGTCATGAAGCAGCTGCAAGTTTTCTTTATGAACAATACGAAAAAAAACCTGATGAAACACATAGATTGTTTTTTGTTGGGACAACCAGAGCTAAACAAAGATTGTTTATCTTACAACCGGAGACACCTTATAGTTATGACATCTAAAAAAGAAAATCCATATTTAAAACAAGTTTCGGGAACACATTATATGTATATGAAAATACAGCCTTCAGTGTTTGCTAATGAAAACAAATTACTTTTTGCAGAAGGAAACGCAATTAAATATATCTGTAGACATTCTTTAAAAGGAGGGGTAGAAGATATAGATAAAGCAATACATTATTTAGAAATGATTAAAGAAAGAGACTATAGTTAATGTTTGATAATATACCTATATGGAATTCTCCACAAGAATTTAAGGATTTAAGTTCTTATCCTTACATTGCAATCGACTTAGAAACAAGAGATCCTGGACTAAAGAAAAGAGGTTCTGGTTCTATTATTGGTGACGGTGAAATAATTGGAGTTGCTGTTGCTGTAGAGGGTTGGTCTGGTTATTATTCTTTTGGTCATGAACAAGATAATTTTTTTTCAAAAGAAGCTGTAATAAAATGGTTACAAGATATTTGTGCTTTACCTTGCCCTAAAATATTTCACAATGCAATGTATGATGTGTGTTGGATTCACTCTTATGGTGTTCACATTAACGGAATTATTGTTGATACTATGATTATGGCTGCAATTTTAAATGAAAATAGAATGTATTACTCATTGAATTCATTGTCTTATTTAGAATTAGGGGAAGTTAAATCAGAAAAAGCTCTACAAGATGCAGCAGATAAAAAAGGTGTAGATGCAAAATCAGAAATGTACAAACTTCCTGCATCTATGGTTGGTGGGTATGCTGAAAAAGATGCAGAACTAACTCTAAAACTTTTTAAAAAGTTTTCTTCACAAATAAGACAACAAGGTCTTAAAAAAATATTTGATCTTGAAGTTAATCTTTTCCGTTGTTTAATTGATATGAGATTTCAAGGCGTTCGCGTAGATATAGATAAAGCCGAAAGATTAAAACATGTATTAGAAACAAGAGAAAAATCATTATTATCAGAAGTAAAAAGAATAACAGGAGTAGATGTTCAAATATGGGCCCCAAGAAGTATTGCCAAAGTTTTTGACTACCTTGGATTAGATTATAAAAGAACAGAGAAAACCAACGCACCATCATTTACCAAAGATATACTATCTACGCATGAAAATGAAGTAGTAAAAAGAATAGCTGAGGCAAGAGAATTAAATAAAACTCACACAACATTTATAGATACAATTATAAGATACGAGCATAAGGGTAGAATACACGCAGATATTAATCAACTAAGATCAGATGCAGGTGGGACTATTACCGGTAGATTTTCCTACTCTAACCCAAACTTGCAACAGATTCCTTCAAGGGATGACTTATTAGGACCAGCAGTTAGAGGTTTATTTATACCTGAAGAGGGTTGCGATTGGGGATGTTTTGACTACAGCCAACAAGAACCAAGACTCGTTGTACACTACGCAGCAGATAACGATATTATTGGTGGTGATGAATCTGTGCAAAAAATGGTAAGATCTTTTAATGAAGATCCTAAAATGGATTTTCATAAGATGGTTGCAGACATGGCTAATATAGAAAGAAAACAAGCTAAAACTATTAACCTAGGTTTATTTTATGGAATGGGTAAAGCAAAATTACAGGCGTCATTGAATCTAGAGACGAGAGACGAGGCTGAAAAACTTTTTCAAAAATACCATGACAGTGTTCCTTTTGTTAAATCATTAATGGATTGGACTTCACGTGATGCACAAAGATTAGGAGAAATTCAAACTATTGGCGGCAGGGTATGTAGATTTGATAAATGGGAAGAAGCTGCTTATAGACCTGGAGTCTTAACGCCTCCTATGACATGGGAAGAAGCTGCTAAAAAATTTGGTGAAAATTCTATCAGAAGAGCTTACACATATAAAGCATTAAATAAATTGATACAAGGTTCTGCGGCTGACATGACAAAACAAGCTATGTTAGATTTATATGAAGAAGGTATAACACCTCACATACAAGTTCATGATGAACTAGATATTTCTATTGAAGATGATTCTCAAGGGAAAAAAATAGTAGAAATTATGCAGGACTCTATTGAACTTAAAATTAAAAACAAAGTAGATTTTGAAAAGGGATCAAGTTGGGGCGACATAAAATAATAGAAAAATGGAAAGTGTTCTCTTTATATCATAGAGAATATATAGTAGGATTCTTACTTGGATTTATTCTAACAAATTTATTATGGCTTATTTAAATGCAAACATACCAACAACATACGCACAGATAAGGAGAGAGTATCTATATGATTGTAAAAAACATCACGGAGAAGTTGAAGACTGTATTATCTTTGGTCTTAGCGCTCTTACAGGAAGGGCTATACTATTTCATGCTATTATGGAAAACGGTGCAATATTTTATCGCTTACCAATTAGCGCGTTTATTCAAAAGGGATTTGAACCATCCGGAGTGCCCACAAGAAGACTTGATGAATTGGAGCTTTGGAATTGTTTTTCTTACTATCCTACTATCACTCATTGGTCTATTTTAAGCGCAGCTTCAGGTTATTATTTCGGGAAAGATAAAAAGAAACACTATGGTGCATATTTATTTACTATTGACTGGGCTCACCCAGATGCTAATATACTAGATACCGACCATTCGGAAATACCGCACGAACATAAGTGCGCTCACATAATTGCCTTAGATGATGGTAATTTTGCAGCACAACCTA
>JAAHTG010001052.1_pt1 | contig 13343 bp, 3 predicted proteins | sample 6116081 | NCBI WGS metagenome assembly JAAHTG01 (sample SAMN13939989, study PRJNA603662) | sponge metagenome | isolation source: marine sponge | host: Mycale hentscheli | place: New Zealand | collected 2005 | reverse complement strand
CTAGTGTAGAAACAACTGATGATAGCGGTATGCCAACATTCACTATTGGAGAGGATGCAATAGGAACACCTGCTCAACAAGCTGAAGCTCAACAAAAGATAGATAGCTTAGAAGATCAAATTAATCAAGCAATCTCTGATGCTAATTCAGAAGACTTACGTGTTAAGATTAACCAAGAGATTGATATGTTTGAACCAGAAAACTGGAAAGATGTAGAATCTTGGTTAAAGAAAAACTTTCCTAACGTTCCTGTATTTAGAGTGAAGAACATTATTCAAGCTACTAACGGTAGACAAGCTTGGGGTATGTTTAAGGATGGTGCTATTTATGTATATGAGAATGCAGAAACTGGTACAGCATACCATGAGGTATTTGAAGCTGTATGGAAAATGTTTACAGGTGCTGAAGAACAAGCTAATATAATTAATGAGTTTAAAGCACGTAAAGGAACATTTATAGATAGACCTACAGGTCAAAAACTTAAATACTCTGAAGCTACACCAGCTCAAATTAAAGAAGAGCTTGCAGAACAATTCAGAGACTTTGTACAAAAGAAACAAGGTGCTAAAGGACTTGGTGCTAGAATTGCTAAACTCTTTAGAGATCTTAAAAGATTTATTGAGAATGCTCTACTTGGTAATAAAGCAGAAAGCTTTACAGATGAGTTATTCAAGCGTATAGGTAGTGGCTATTACAAAAAGCGTATGCCATATGCTACACAGCTTTCTATGGCCCAAGAGGGTATTATAGATATAGAGGATGCATTTGCTACATCAGACTCTGAGTTTAGACTTAAGACATTAAGTGACAGACAAACATCAGACACTGTTCAGGAGATGACATTCTTAATGCTGAGTGATTTTATTAAGACAGACAAAAGTTTGTTTACAATAGTAGATAGTCTTAATCAGAAAGACTTCTATGAAAAACTTCTTCCTAGAGTATTAGGTACTATAAGAAGTAAGGAGATAGCTATTAATAATATTATTAATAAAACAGAAAATCTTTCAAAAGAACAGAAGGAAAGACTCTTAGCTATAGTTGCACAGAATCGTCAGCTAGAAAAAGATGTTGTTGTTGATTGGCCAAGACTTACAGAGAAACACAAAGAGTATATCAAAGCATACAACGTTGAGTTTGATGAAAATGATGAGATACAACTTAGTGATGAAGATAGAATTAAAGAGAGTAATAAGTTTGATGCTACTAAGATAGATAGCTTTAGAAAAGCAAATGCAGCTATAAAGCTATTACTTGCTGCTAATCCTATTGTAGATAAAAATGGTAAAGCTGTTGTGTCTACTATTAATGGTAGACTACTTAACCCAGTGAGTAAGATGTACATCACATTGATGAACAAGTTACACACTTCTACAAGCCCTGATGACATGTTAAATAGGTTAGCAGACATGGCGGTAAGTGATGCTACATACAGAACTTTGTATAAAAGATTAACTGGTAAAGACTTTTCTGATGGTGATGTTGATTTTAAAAATATAAAGTCAACAAACAAAATGGATCTCATCACAGGAATGTGGAAGACATTTAAGAAGCAAGCTTCAGATGTAAAGAATATATTTATATTTTCAAATGGTGAAGTGGCAGTGGGTGATGCAACTCTATCTAGTGGAGCTAATCAACTTAGAAATGAATATGTACGATCTATAGCTGTATTATCAAAATCAGGTAAGAGTTACTTTACATATAATGAAAAGAAAGGTTCATATACACCTAATAAAAAGAAGTTAGGAAAAGTTAGTTTACGTCTTCCTAGAGACTATACTAAGTTTCTATCTACCCTAGGTATACAGTTTAGTGGTGAAGAATATAATAAGTTAGGAAAGAATACACAAAACTTTAAAACTATTGTAGAAGGGATTAAACAAAGTATTGAGAAAACAGATGAGGTGAAAACCTTCTCTGCAGTATCTTTAGATATTAATAAACGTCTTTTACAATTAGCTGAATTAAAAACAGCTGTGTCTAATCCAGAATTTAGTAGCACATATTTTAATCTACAAGGAGAAAGAGTACAAACTTTCCTTGGAGTGAATGCAGCTTCTGAGTTACACAATACACTTGATAATATAAATAATATAAATGAGTTAGCAGGAACACAATACGAGTATCTTCTTAAAGATGTATTTACTCAAGGTTCTACTATTATTAGTAGAATGTTTGATGCTAAAACTGGTAAGAAAAGATCAGGTGCAAACAATCTACTTAAAGGTGGATACGTTGGAGGTATAATTGATGAAACTAAAGGTAGAATCACACCTTCTGCTAGACTCACTCAAAAACAAAGAATAGTTCAAGAATTAAATCTAAACAAAGAAGGTTATTATCTAAATCTTGTACCAGGAGATGCAGGTATGGAACATATGTTATATATGGGTAATGTAATATCTGCTAATGATCTTGCAAGAGGTTTAGTTGATGTAAACCAAATCTTTAAAGGATACTTCCTATCAGAACTAGAACTTTCTAAAGAAGATCGTCCAATTGCAGTTGTTAAAGGTAGAGATAATAAAGACTTACGTTTCTTTAAAGGTATTCTTGGTGAAGAGTTACACAATGAAGTAGTTACCACTGAGGGAACACCTGAAGAAGTATATGCAATACATGAAACTAAAATAAACCAAGCTATTGCTAGTTACATTCAGAATGATGTATCTAGAATGCAAGGATATTTAAATAGATATGGAGTAATTGTTGAAAATGAAACAGGTAACAAATTTATATTAGAAAATGTAGGATCACGTAAAGAGTTTGATGCAAAAGAGCTAACAAGAGAGATGGCAGCAATGAGTATTAATTACATGATTGCTAACATTGAGGTGCACAAAGTTCTTTATTCAGATCCTTACCAATACAAAGATGAGCTAAAGCGTACTAAGAGTTTCTTATCTCCAAGACAAGCTCTTTTTAATAATTCTCCTAAAGCAAATACAGCACTTAATCAAGTGTGGAATGAAGGTTTTGACAAGGGTGATATTGGATATACTAACTTCACGCAAGACTATATGCGTACAGCATCTCACCAAGACATTGTAGGTGTGATTGATTTACCAAACTATGATAGTTTTAAAGAAACTGATGGTGGTGGTAGTATATTATTTAAAGCATATCGTAACTTTAGAATTAGAACTTCAGATTGGAATGAGAATGAAGAAAAGCAATACAGATATGATATTGCTTATGAAAAGCGTGATAAGAAAATAACACTGTCTAAAGATGAGGTGACACTTTTAAAAGAAGGTAATCCTGCAGTACAGAGTGCTTACGTCTCTCTAAAACCTATTGTGTCAGGAGCTAAGTTAGGATACACATATAATAATGTTGTACTTGATAAGTATGCATTGTATCCTCTTTCTTATAGAGTGATGAAAGAACTTGATGCACAAAATGGAGTTAAGCTTTACAACAAGATGCAGAATGAGAACATAGACTATATTGTGTTTGAGTCTGGTAGAAAGGTTGGAGCTGAATCATCACATGCTACATACAATGAAGATGGATCATTTAATGATGCAGAGTATGCAGCTGTAGTAGATGTACCATTTTCTATAATGAGTTTACAGAGTGATGTGCCTTCTAAAGAAGCTGCATTGGTAACACGAGGATCTCAAACTACTAAACTTATCACTATGGACTACATGGATAATGGAGTTCCATTTGATTATAAAGATGGTCTTGATAGTTGGATAAAATTATCTCCTGAGCAAAAGATTGCTAAGTCTCCAATATATAAAGAGATTGCTAACAATCAGCGTCTTCTTGAAGAGATGACTAATGAAGGATATCAAATGATGTTAAAGCGTTTAGGTATCAAAGAACAAGAAGATGGGACACTTGTTGTTGAAGACTTTTCAGAAGCTGCTAAAACAATTCGTGATGAAGTGTTTAGAAGAGAAACTAATGATAATATTAGTGATGCTGTATCAGCGTTTTCAGAAGGAGAGGCAGTTCTTGAAGCTACTCCTGCATATCAGCAAGTTAGAAACATTCTATATTCTATTGTAGATAAGCAAATTGTTCGTCCTAAGATAAGTGGTGGACAAAAGGTACAGATACCTTCAGCACTGTTTGAATCTAATCGTATAGCTAAGACAAAAATTAATGGCAAGGAAGGATATACATCTGACGTTCTTAAGTTCTATGAAGATAAAGATGGTGAACGAGTAATGGAGATTATGGTGGGACGTTGGTTTCAAAGTAATATGTCTGATGCGGAACTTCTTGACTACTTAAACAATACAGAAGAAGGACAAAAGGTATTATCTGGATTAGCTTTTCGTATTCCTACACAGAAACAAAACTCTATTGATGCGATTAGAATAAAAAAGTTTTTACCAAAAGAGTTTGGAGATAACGTGGTTGTACCTGCTGCTATTGTAGAGAAGGTGGGGAGTGACTTTGATATTGATAAACTTTCAATCTATCTTAAAAACGTTTTCTATTCAAACGGTACACTTAAACTTGTACCTTTCTATGGATTTGGACAAAAAGCTAAAGATAAGTTTGCTGCTATGTTTGATAGTGGTGCTCTTCTTACTAAAAAACAATTATCTCAATTAGAAGATATACGTCAGTTAAAGAACATAAGCTTAACAGGTATATTTGATACAGCTGAAGGTAAAGCATTTACAAGTTTATTTGACCAGCTTGGTATATCACAAGACGAAGATGTTTTAACTATTTTAGTTGAGGAATTAAAGAAAGATGGTGTAAGAGATGCAGTGGTTAACAGAATGTATAAGCAATCTTTAGAGAATGAGTTTATACAATCTTCTGAAAACTTAGTAAGCAATTCTGCAAACTTTGAAAGACTTATTACACCTAACTCAGCAGATCAACTAAAAGATATATCTAAAACTATTGTTGAGAAAGTAATAGGTAAAGAGTTTGATTACACTAATATAGATAACATGCTTGACAGAAGATTTATGTCTAGGTTAAGACAAGCTTTTGTAGCAGGTAAACAAGCTATTGGTATTGCTGCTGTACAACAAACTAATCATTCACTCAATCAAAGATCTGCTGTTTATATTGATGATAGTAAACTTGATAGAGTGGATTATGATGATGCAAAATTCTTAGGTGATGCTAAAATTACTTTCGAGAATTATAACAAGGTTACAATAGATGGACAAGAATACCCATCGTTATCTGGTGTAACTAATTCTGAAAGAAGTGAAGAGTTTCCTAATGGTCAACTTATATCTGATATACTTGGACAGTTTATTGATGGGTATGTAGATATCTCTAAGGGTCCATGGATTATGGAGATGGGTGCTACACCAAACGTAGCATCAACATTCACCTTCCTTGTAAAGATAGGTGTACCAGTAGATACTGTGGCTTATTTTATGAATCAACCAATCATTCGTGATTACTTACAATCAATTGAGAATGCAGGATATAAGTTCTTATTTATAAACGACTTTGTAGATGAGACTATAGATAAATATGGAGGAAAAACTAAAGGTTTACCTACACAAATACCTAGTAAAGATTCTCTACTTAATTCATTAGGTAAAACAGAATTTACTGCTAAAGAAAACCTAGAGCAGGTATTTATGCTTCAAGAGTTTTTAAAGTATGCTAAGATGGCTAATCAATTATACACAGTTACACAAGGTACTAATTGGGACACATCAAGGTTTAATGATCCGTATCTTGTATTTAAAAAGAATGAACAGTTCAACAAAGCAAAAGACACTATTATATCTTCAGCAGATAATATATTAAAAAACTCTTTTATTGCAAACCAAGCTGATAAAATAAACGAGTCTAGGAATGCTCTTTCAAACTTTCTTCTATCAGATAGAGGTGAGGTTAGAACTGTATTAGAAAAGGTTCTTAAGCTATATGTTAGTTTGCCAGATAGAACATTTATTACAGTGGCTAGAAAAGCTGTAAATGATTTATTTGATTGGGCTGTACAAATAGATCAAGGATTAAATTTACAGATACAAAAAACACTTCTTTCAGATAAAGGTGTAGCTTCTGAAGTGGTTACATTTATCGATGAGGTTAAGAAAGATGCAAAGCATCCTTTATATAATAATCATGTAATTGATCTTCTTCAAGTGGAACCTTCTAGACTTGGAGGTGAAACTACACCAAGTAATGTATCTCTTAAAAATACAGATAGTAAAGCATATGATCAGAACAACATCATATATGCTTTCCGTGATTTAAGAGAAGCACTTAAAGATGAGACAGACTTGTATGACAAGATAGTCACTCTAGCTATTCTGCAGTCAGGACTTAGTAGTTCACCTATATCATTTACATCACTCATTCCTTATGAGGACTTCGCAAGAATATACAATAAAACGTTGCCTAAGATAGAAAATTTAAGTAACTTAGACGACTTCTATGAACTTGGTATATTTCAAAGAAACAATTGGAATAATGATAATATAGTTCCAAACAAAGAACTGTTTGTTATGTTTGGACAGTATGGTCCTTTCTATCCTTCTTTAGGTTTCATTGGTTATAATAACTTAAAGAATGCTATGGGGGCAAATGAGATTCCTCAACTTGTTACTGGTGATGATTTTAACAAGGAGTATCAAGTGTTTACATGGACCAATTATAATATTTCAACAGAAGAGAGAAATAGAATGCGCAAACAAGGTGACTATTCTTATAGAAATAAAGGTTTGTTTAAGATAGTAAAAGATGTAGCTGGTGATGCAATTTTTACAGAAGATAAAAAAGGCAGAAGATATCCTATATACAAAGCAATAAATGCTTTTGGAGATAGTTTCAGAGCTAATGAGTTCTATTCAGAAGCTAAACAATCTATTATTGATAATGGTATGATGAAGGTGGATGAAGTAACAGATGATCAAATAGTAGAAGTGTATGATAATACAATACAAACTTCAAAGTATAATAAAGCTATTACAGGACCTCTAGAAATAACTGTTACAGAAGATAGAGTGATTGTAAATGGCAGAATGTTTGCAAAATCAATAATAACTGCTGAGAGTTTGAAGAACTCTGGCTTCACTGATGAGCAAGCTGGAGAAATAATTAATAAAAAATGTAAAGGCTAATGGCAACATGTCCTAATATAAACTTACCACAATGGAAGGAACTAGTAGCTTCTAGAGGAGAAAACATGGCTTATTTCTTATGGGACACTTACAATGGTGAGGTTCCCCAATCAGAAAGTAAACAAGCTATTTTAAGAGCTAGTATAAAATCTATAGACATTCTTAGTTCACAGAAAGCTAAACAAATGTTTGCTAAAGGTGAAAAGAATAACTGGACTTTAGATAAAACCTTAACAGAACTTCAAGTACCTAAAGCTCAAAAAGAAATTATATTAGATAAAGGTATTACTGACAGAGAAGAAATTATTACATCTTTATTAGCTGATAATAGTTTTGTTGTTGAAGTTAATACTGCTAAAAGTCCTGCTATTGGTAGAGGATATATAGCTAGAAAAAAAATTGAAAATGTAGATTGGGATTCTCTTGAAATTAAAAAAGTAGAAAGAGGTTTTATAGTTGTAGATAAATATAATAAAAAAGTAGGACCTGTTACTTATAACAGTATAGACGAAGCTAATAGCTTTATAGAAGAAACAAAAATAAAACCTACTAAATACTATTCAAATCTTACAGTTCCAGGAGGTACTAACTATATAGAGAACGAAATAACTACACCTGATATTACACCTAACATTAAAGGTCATGCACAGTTTAGTACAGATAATGGTATAGGGTGGTTTAGAAGTGATGAACAAACTTTATTGGAAGAAAATATAATCTTAGACGAAGAAGACCCTTTTTTAGAACAAGGAGACAGAAACCCTAGAAAAATACTAGCACCTACAGGTAAAACGAAAACTCGTAGAGTACTTGAAGTACAATCTGATTTATTTCAGAAAGGTAGAGGTAAAAAAGAATTAGTTAAAGGGGAAATAGGTTATGAAGAAAATCTATATGTAGAGTATCGTTTTGAGGGACAAGAAGAACAGAATCAATTCCTTCAACTTTTTAACAAAAAAAACAACTGGGTAACATTCTTTATTAAATCTATTATACAAGATAGTGCTAAGAAAGGTTATGAGAGAGTGTTATTTCCTAAGGGAGATACTGCTTCTAAGATTGAAGGACTGCAAACTTTAGAAGAGTTTAAAACAACTATGCAAGAGAGGTTAGATGTTTTAAATAGTAAATATGTATTATTAAATGAAAAAGGGGAATTAGTTACTGAATATCCTAATAAACAAATAGGAGAAAAAGATATAAAAGATAATGTATATAAACAAAATCCTAAATATGAGTTTTTAAAATTTTCTACTCTTCCTTTATACGAAACAGAAACAAATCGTATTAATCAACAACTTGCTGATGTAGAATCTGGTAAAACTCAATTAAGTAGTATTTCTAATTTCTATGAAAATAACATTACTAATGTTCTTAAAAAGAATGGCTACAGTCCTGTAGAGATTAAGGATGAGTATGGTAACACTTGGAACGAGGTACTAATTGCTCCTGCACAAGCTAATAAAACTATACTCTTCCAAAAGCAAACTGAACAACCTACTACAAAAGCATCTTCTGAAATCCTTAATAAGGTGAAAAAAGTGATTAAGAAGATGGGTGTTGATGTGCAATCACTTACTGATTACGCAAAACAAAACCCTGCTGTTGATGAGTCTTCTGTTAATGCTGTAGCTGATCTTACAGCTGGTGTAATTGCTATTGCTGAAGGTAAAGAAGATGTAGCTCTTACAGAAGAGATGGTCCATATTGCTACAGCTATTATTGAGCAAAAGAATCCTAAGCTTATTACAGAGATGATATCTAAGATAGGTAGGTTTAAAATATATAAGGACACACTAGAGGCTTATAAAGATATTCCTGCATACCAATTAGAGAATGGTAAACCAAACATTCGTAAGATAAAGAAAGAGGCAGTAGATAAAATGATTACATCTATTATATTAGGTGACACATCATTAGAAGAAGCTGACCAGTCTATCTTTAGAAGAATGTGGGATATGATAACTGATTGGTTTAGAGGACAGTATAAGAAAGCAAACATTGATATATTCTCTACAACAGCAGAGACAGTAATAGGTGGTGAGTTTGAAGGAAGTGTTGTTGACCTAGACAGTAAAGAAATATATTATCAAGTTACAGATAAGCAGAAAGACTTTCAAAGAAAAGTGGAAGAGACTAGAGCATCTCTTAGAAAAATAGAAACTAATGAAAAAGCAGATCCTTTATTGCTTGATGAGGAGAAAGCTACAAGTTACTATGAGCTTCTTGTTAGTGGAAAATATGAAAGAATTAAGAAAAGGGTAACAGATAGAGTGAAGGCTTGGTATAGGTCACGTTTTGGTACTGCTGGATTTACTGCTCAACAAGATAGAGATAATGAAGTGAAACGTGTATTAGGTACACAGTATCACGAATATTTTGAAGAGATACATGCTAGATTCTTTAACGAAGATGGTACAAGAAGAGAGAATCCAGGACCACGTCCTAATATTCAAGGTAGTTTAAATAATGATGTATACAATAAGTTAGAAACGTATTACACTGACCTTATTGCATCGTTCTCAGAAAATGGTAAGAATCCATTAGTGTTCTCTGAACTACAAGTGTATGATTCTAAAAATAAAGAGGCAGGTACAATTGACTTGTTGATTGTTGAACAGGATGGTACAGCAAACATTTATGATTGGAAGTTCATGAGTGTTGCTAAAGGTGCTGAAGATGTTGCTTGGTTTAAACAAGGTGCATATGACATACAACTTGGTACATATAAAAAGATACTACTTGATAACTACGGTGTAAAAAAAGTTGGTAAGAACAGAGCTGTTCCTATCATTATGGACCTTAAGAGAGACAACTTTCAAGATCCAACAAGTCTGTTAAAACTAAAAGGTATAAAAATTGGATCTGTAAACCCAACACAAATAGAACCTCTTACACTTACGCCTGTATCAGAAAAATCTGAAAGCACAGGTGTTGAAGCATTTGATGAACTTATAGAAGACTTAAATGCTATTCAAATTCAGATATCAGCAACTAAAGCAAATTCTGACGATGAGCGAGAGTTTAAAAGTGAAAGATTAAATATTATTAACAAAGCAATCAGAAGTCTTCAGACACAACAACGCATTAATCCATTGATTGATTCTATTGGAATTATGCAGAGAGCAGGAGAAAATATTATTGCAAAATATAAAACTTCATATGAAGGTAGACCAGCAGATGATAAAGATTTAACAGATGTAGAACTTTCTGAGTTTTCTGCAGAGTTAAGAGAGTATATAGCTTTTTCTAATATATTTGGAGGTATAGCTGATAGAATTGGTGATTATGTATATAACGATACATTAGAAGAACAATCATTGACTGATGAAGAAAAAGTAGAGGTTGCTAATAGAAAAGAAATGCTTAAAAATCTTACTGACCAATCAACATCTATTCGTAAGTCAGGAAGAAAGATTGAAAAAATTGCTGGTGAATTCACGGAAAAGTTTATAGGAGAACGTAATCTTGTAACAGGCTTTATGAAACCTGAAAGAATTGTAAAAGGTTTGTCTTCTCTATTTAGAGGAACTTCTGAAATAGGATTAAAAGCCTTAGACATTCTGTATAAACTTGCCAATCGTGCAATGGGTTTTGCTCAAGAAGATGCACTAAATGAAGTGAATGAGCTTCTTGAAATTAAAGAAAAGCTTGAAGCTAGAGGTGGAGATTTGAAAAAGCTAGTTCAAGGAATTTATCAAAAGGATAAAAAAGGAGCTATTGCAAATAAACTTATATATAAATATCAAAGAAAGTTTTTTGATGAAGTTGATGCAAATGCTGAAGAAGGTAGGAGAAGTAGAAAGTGGCTTAAAGAGAATGTTGACTTGAAAGCATATGCTAAAGAAGCTAAGCCAATATTAAAAGAAGCTATACGTAGAATTAATGAAAGACATGAAGATCCAGAACTAAAAGAAAAACTTATTCTACAAGAATATCAAAAATGGGACACCTCAAGAGTAGACTTTATAGGATATAATAACTATGTAATAAAAAGACATCCATTAGAAAAATGGGAAAGTCAAGAATATATTAATCTTAAAAAAGACCCTGAGTTATTTGAACTTTATAATTTTATATCTGGTATAAATGCAAAAGCAAGAGATGTAGGTTATATAAATAATGCAGCACAGTCTACCTTTCTACCATTTATAAGAAAGAGTATGGCAGAGAGTTTAGCTTGGGATGGTAGTTTAGGATCCATATCTAACTTTCAATCCAACTTTACTTCAGAGCTTGATACCGTTGGGTATGGAAATATTAATCAAGTAACTGGTGAGTTAGAAAACTCTATACCTAAATACTACACTACAGACTTTAGTATACAAGAAGATGGTACTAATGATTATTCTGATGTAAGTTTAGACTTATTTAAGAACATGATAATGTACATTAATCACATGGAGAAGTACAAATATCTTTCTTCTATAGAAGATCAACTTCTTCTTGTAAAAACTGCTGAACAATTTAAAAAACATTTAAAGACTTCTTCGTTTAGTATGGCTCTTACTAAAGATGGAAAAAACATTGAACAAAAAGGAAACAGCGATAACATAGAAATTATAGATCAATTTTTTAGAAATGTATTATACGGTCAGAAATATGCACTTGATGATTCTGATGTTGAGGTGCCACTTGTTGGAACTGTAACAAAAGGTGTTACAAAAGCAATTAATTCTGTATCCAGAGGTCTTACAGGTCAAGATGCAGTAAAAGAAGGTAGTAAACAAACTACAGGATCACTTATAAAAATAATGGATTTCTTAAATCGATATGTTCAAATTAAAGCATTAGGTTTTAAAAGTATATCAGGTCTTGCAAACTACTTTGGTGGTAACTTACAATTGGCAGCACTTGCAGGAAAATATTTTGATTATAGTGAAGTTTTTAGATATCAAGCAAGACTTTTTGGAAATAGATTTAAAAACGATGATGAGCGAAAAATGTTTGTTCAGCTTATTGATAAATTTATGCCACTTAAAGATGATCCTACTTATGACAAGATGGTGAGTGCTGGTATGTCAAAGCTTACAGATAAAAACTATAGTGATATATTATTTGTATGGTTTAGACAAACTGAACAACATCTAGAGAAGTCTGTATTCATGGCCCTTCTAGATAACATGATGGTTGAAGATGGTAAACTTGTAAACATCAGAGACTTTGTAAAAAGTAAATATAAAAATAGATACACTTCTGCAGAAGAATACAACTCAGTAAAAGGAAAAATTAAACAAGAAGTTGATGAGTTGAAGAAAACAAGATCTATTAATGCTACAAAGAAACTAGAAGATGGCAAGCTTGTTGTGCCAGGTTTAGACTTAAGTAATAGAGAAGAACTACAACGTCTGACTAATGTAGCTAGAACACTTTCTAGAACTGCTACTGGTGGTGCAACAGAGTTTGATAACATTAGAGCAAACATGAATGTATGGCTTCGTTCTTTAATGGTATTTAAAGGATGGATTCCTAAACTTGCTCTTACACGTTTTGGTGAGTTTAGAAAGGTGGCTGATGACTTTAGTGTAGAAATAGGTGAAGATGGTTTGACTACTGGTGAGATGTATGACATTGGTAGAATTAGATTGTTTTCTAATTTCTTACACTTTAATATATTAAGAAGTGTTAAAGAAGTTATAGATGTTCTTACAGTGTCAGAAGATGGTGTTAGTAAAATAGATGAGTTATTTGATAAGTATACTAGAGACTATGAGCAAAGATTTGGTGAGCCACTTAATATGACTAAAGAAGATTTTTCTGATATGATTAGATTAAACTTAAGAAATCAAGTTAGAGAACTTGCATTACTTGCTTCTCTTCTAGGTATGGCTTTAGCTTTAGGTTGGATGGCACCAGATGATGATAAGGATAGAGCAACAAAAAATAAGTTTAGATACTTCCAAAAAGTAGTAGATAAGTTTATAAGTGAGGTGAGTTTCTTCTACAACCCAGCAGAAATGGCAACTACATTAGATTCAGGACTGCCAGCAATTGGATTGTTTGAAGACTTTGGAAGAGCTACTAATCACTTCTTTAAAGAAACAACAGGAATTGATTTATTTGATCCTACTAAGTCTGCAGAACAAGTTAGAAAAGAAGCACAGCCAATAAAGAATTCAATGAAGCTATTCCCAGTTTCTAACTCAATTTTACCTTTATTAGCATCATTTGATGAAGAGTTTGCTAAAGAGTTCAACATCACAATATCCAAAACAGCTAGGTAAACGCTATATTATAGTAGCATATTTTTAATAACATTTTTAAAATACATAA
>JAAHTG010001836.1_pt1 | contig 13344 bp, 12 predicted proteins | sample 6116081 | NCBI WGS metagenome assembly JAAHTG01 (sample SAMN13939989, study PRJNA603662) | sponge metagenome | isolation source: marine sponge | host: Mycale hentscheli | place: New Zealand | collected 2005 | reverse complement strand
CCTCTAGATTTCTTAGGAATCCCGCGTCTCCGACGCTGGGAGGATGTCAATTTATTAACCTTATTAATACCTTCGCCAATTTGTTAAATATAGGTCTGCAAGCCAAGAAAATCGTAACGATATTAATAGGGTTTCAGGATTTTGGCGAAGGTGTTGCTTATACCGAATATTTTTATTTGAAATAGAAAAAAGAGGAGTCTAAATATAAATGCCTGAACGTCCACAAGTCAAAGGAAAATTTATTTTCCAATCGGGTAAAAAACTTGACATTCAAGGAATTACTTATGGTACATTTCAACCAGACGAAAAAGGCAATGAATATTCTGACTTAGAAAAAATAGACCGAGATTTTGAATTGATGACTCAAAACAATATTAATTGTGTTCGAGTTTACACTAGCCCTCCTCGAATTGTTTTAGACATAGCTTTCAAACATAAACTATATGTAATGGTAGGTTTAGTCGCACAACAATATCTTGGTTATCTAATAGACAACAAAAAGACGATCGCAGAAATCAAAGTTTTAATTAGAGAAAAAGCCAGTATTTGTGCCAATCATCCTGCTTTATTATGTTATGACTTAGCCAATGAAATTCCTTCATCTCTGGTTCGTTGGCTTGGTCATCATAAAATAGAAAATTATTTAAAAGAACTTTATTGGGCGATTAAAGAAGAAGATAATCAAGCTTTAGTTACTTACGTTAATTATCCCACCACAGAATACTTAAAATTACCGTTTTTAGATTTTGTTAGTTTTAATGTTTATTGGGAAAATCAAGACAAATTAACAGCTTATTTAAATCGCCTACAAAACCTTTCTGACGATCGCCCTTTAGTGATGACTGAGTTAGGATTAGATAGCTTGCGTAATGGAGAAGAAAAACAAGCACAGACACTTCAATGGCAAATTAACACTGCCTTTAAAGCAGGATGTGCAGGGGCATTTGTTTATGCATGGACAGATGAATGGTTTCGAGGGGGAAGAGAAATTACAGATTGGGCATTTGGCATAACAACAAAAGACAGGCAACCAAAACTTAGCTTAAATATAGTTAAACAATCTTTTGCAGAAATACCTTTTGCTTTACCCGCATTTCCTAATATTTCTGTCGTTATTTGTACTTATAACGGTTCTAAAACAATTCATGATTCTCTAGATGCTTTAGAAAAACTCAATTATCCCAATTATGAAGTGATCGTCATTAATGATGGTTCTAATGATAATACCCCAGAGATAGTTAAACAATATAAATATGACATTAAACTAATATCCACCGAAAATAGGGGTTTAAGTGCCGCTAGAAATACAGGATGGCAAACAGCGACAGGAGAAATAATCGCTTACTTAGATGATGATGCTTATCCTGATCCTGATTGGCTATCATATCTTGCTCAAAGCTTTGTAGAGCATGATTTTGTAGCCGTAGGTGGTCCTAATTTACCTCCTGGTGATGATGGATTTATTGCCGATTGTGTTGCTCATTCTCCTGGTGGCCCAATTCCAGTATTAATATCAGATAATATTGCTGAGCATATAACAGGGTGTAATATGGCATTTCGTAAAGATTGTTTACAAGCCAGGGAGATTATACGGTAAAGGTATCAGTAAAACTTTCCCTTCTGCCAAATGGCGAGTTTATTATGGTACATGGGGGAACGAACCATTTCAATCGTTAGAAGAAAGTCCTCCCAGTCTTATTAGTAGCCTAACATTAATGCCAGAATGGTATTTTATTGTAATTTTGTTGTTCATTTTAGTGAGTTTAGGATTTCTCTGGCAACCTTTATTATGGGCGATCGCATTATTAATACCAACTGTGGGTTTATTAATAGTTCAAGCAATTATTAGTGCTATTTATAACCAATCTAATTCATCTAACAAGCCTCTGGTTTCAACCTTGATATTAACCTCTTGGTTACACTTAATTCAACCAATTGCTCGTCTTAAAGGACGATTTGTGAACGGTTTAACCCCTTGGCGAAGAAGAACTCCTTTTAAATTTACTTTTCCTTTATCTCAAACTAAAAATATTTTGATAGATGTCGCACAATCATCTAATTTTGACTTAAACAACTTAGAACAAAATTGGTTACAACAAGAATTATTTGTCAGTAGAGGAGGTACTTATGATTCTTGGGATTTAGAAATCAGGAGAGGAATTTGGGGTTCTGTACGTACTGTTATGGTAGTAGAATACCTCAGTCAAACAAACCAACTAATTCGCTTTAAAGCTTATCCTGTTGTTTCTCCATTATTATTAATCAGCATTATCTTATTTACTTTTTTAGCTTTTTTTGCCTGGGCAGATGAGGCTTTTTTGGTCGCTGGTATTTTATTAAGTTTTACTGCTGTGATTACGGTGCAAATTATTAGATATTGTGGAGCTTCTATGGCATATCATAATAACTTAATTGATGAATTACATAAATCTTAAATTTTAGATAACTATTTGGTTTAAGGACATTTCCGTGAAAAAAAGTACCGCACTTATGCCCTATTTCGACAAGCTCAGTACATCGCCTAAATCCCCCAAGACGGTTTCGTTCTCCTGACTGATTTGTCTTGATAGATGAGCAGTGGGGAGAAATTAACAAAACCTTTGCCCTTTGTCCCTTGAACTTTGCCCTTTATTGACTTAATCTAAAAATCTGACGGGAAATAATGACAAATTATACAGACTTAAAAATTATCAAGCGTCTTCTCCATTTGATTCGTCCTGATTGGCTTGGTATTATCGGGATTTTTGTACTTAGTCTTATTGGTGTGCCATTAGCATTATTACAACCTCTGCCTTTAAAGATAGTAGTTGACAGTGTTATTAGTGATAATCCTTTACCAAATTTTTTACAAGTTTTAATACCAGAATCAGTTACTAATTCTGATAATTCTTTACTGATATTTTCGGTTAGTTTAATAGTTGCGATCGCTTTATTCACAAATATTCAAAGCATGACAACTAATTGGCTGCAAACTTATATAGGAGAAAAATTAGTTTTAGATTTACGAGGAAAAGTATTTACTCACGTACAAAGACTTTCTCTTTTATATCATGATAGTCAGGGAATATCAGATTCTTTGTATCGTATTCAATGGGATGCTGAAGCCATCAAAATTTTAATAAATGGCTTTATTCAATTCATCAGTGCCAATGTTAAATTTGTGGGGATGCTCTACGTTATCTTTCGTATTGATTGGCAATTAGCAATGATTGCGGTATCTGTATCACCAATATTATTTTGGATTGCCAAAGCTTATCGGAATTCTATACGACGCCAATGGAAAGATTTATATAAAGTCAAAAGTCTATCGATGTCAGTGGTACAAGAAGTATTAGCGGCAATACGAGTAGTCAAAGCCTTTGGTCGAGAAAAAAGGGAATACGAACGTTTTATTAAACATTCAAATAAAGCTTTAACAGATCATCTCCAATTAACTTTATTTGAGAGTAGTTTAAATTTATTAATGGGTTTAACTACTGCTTTCGGTTCCGCCGGAGTTCTTTTTATTGGAGTAGGAGCGATTAATTCGGGTCGATTAACATTAGGGGATTTGCTCTTAGTAATGGGATATTTAGCTCAATTTTATCAACCCCTGAGAACTATTAGTGCCAATTTAACAAAATTTCAATCCAAGTTAGCCATTATGGAAAGAGTTTTTTTACTGTTGGATGAAGCTGTAGATGTTCCAGAAAAAACTAATGCAGTGAATATATCTCGAGCTAAAGGTAGAATTAGCTATTGTAATGTATGTTTTGAATATGACTCTAAACGACAAGTATTACATGACATTTCCTTTGAAATTCCTATAGGTATGCGTGTGGGAATTTTAGGAAAAACAGGGGCAGGTAAAACAACTTTATTAAATCTCCTAACTCGTTTTTATGATCCCAAAAAAGGCAAAATATTACTTGACGATGTAGATTTAAGAGATTATAAATTGGCTGACTTAAGGAATCAATTTTCGATCGTCCTTCAGGAACCAGTTTTATTTTCGACTACGATTAGAGAAAATATTGCCTATGGAAAGCCAGAAGCTAGCGAAGAACAAATCATATCTGCTGCTCAGGCGGCTAATGCTCACGACTTTATTTTTAACTTGCCTGATGCTTATAATACTCAGGTCGGGGAAAGAGGAATGAAAGTTTCTGGAGGCGAACGTCAAAGAATTGCTTTAGCAAGGGCATTTTTAAAAGATTCACCAATTTTAATTATGGATGAACCGACAAGTTCTGTTGATATGGTAACAGAAGTAAAGATTATGGAAGCGATCGATCGTTTAATGATTGGACGTACCACTTTAACTATTGCCCATCGACTTAGTACTTTAGAAAATTGTGATATGCTACTTTACTTAGATTCAGGAAAACTACAAATTATCGATACAGATGTATCTTTATTTATTCAGCAAGCCTTGGAAAGTGATACTTTAGAATGTTATTTTGAACGGAAAAAGAATCATAATTAAATTAGCAAAACGACCTTGATTATATCAATTGAGAAAATTATAAAATGATAGATAATCAAATTTTAATATTTGTACATACTCCAAAAGTTGCAGGTGGTTCACTCAATAGGCTTATATATAGTTATTTTGGCGACGATAATGTCTCTTCCATTAAAATCTCTTCAGATGGAGAACCTTATAAACTGGAAATTCATTCTGGGATATTTTATTTTCCAGCGGAAATAGGTTTTTTTCGAGAGATAGGATTCCAAGTACCAAAAAAAATCCAAAATGTTTTGTCAAGAAATGATTTAAATGCAGTTCTCGGTCATTCTTGGTTTGGAATACATCAATATTTATCTAAACCATTTACTTATGCAACTTTGATACGTCATCCAGTAGATAGAATAGTCTCTCTTTACTATCATTTGAATACATGGAGAAAAAAAATAGATTCATCACCATCAACTTCATCTAACAAAAAAAAGAGAACTTGGAGGGAGATGAGCTTAGAAGAATTTGTTAGAAACCCACGATCTCTTCCAGAGCTTGATAATGATCAAACTCGTCGAATTTCCGGTTTAGATCCCAATATCGACGAATGTACAGAAACAACTTTAGCAAAAGCCAAAGAAAATTTGCGTCGTTATTTTTCAATTGTAGGGGTAACAGATAGATTTAATGAAACATTTATTCTTTTAAAACGAACATTTAATTGTTCAAAAAATGACATTTCATATTATCCAAAACATATTAATAAAAAAAGACCTTCAATAGAATCTTTACCACCAGAAGCGATCGCAATCATTTTAGAAACTAATCATTTGGACTGGGAACTATATAAATTTGCCAATGATTTACTTGACGAAGCTATTTCTGAGCAAGATTCTAATTTTCAGGATGAGGTTACGGAATTTCAATCTTTTTTAGAATCTTATTCTTGGTATAATGAAGCATTTATTAAGAATCAATCATAGCCCTATTTAACAAAAATAAAAATGCGGATTATTGTAACTGGCTTAGTTGCACTTTATCCGGTTGGTGGAGTTGCATGGGACTATTTTTCTTATATAATCGGATTGGCAAAATTAGGACATGATGTTTATTATCATGAAGACACTTGGTGTTGGCCATATCATCCTTTACAAAAACAGTATGTGTCTGAGGGAAATTATTCAGCACAATATATCAAATATTTTTTTCAGCTATATGCACCAGAATTAAATGATCATTGGCATTATTTTCATTTGCATGAAACTAGTTTTGGTATGAGCAAATCAGCTTTTGACGAAGTCGCAAAAACTGCTGATCTATTTTTGAATATTAGCGGAGCATGCCCCATCCCTGAGAATCTTAGTAATCATTGTGTAAAAATTTTCTTAGATACTGATCCTGGATATAATCAAATTGTTTTTTCTGAGAAATTTTCTTGGTCAGAAAATGTTGAAAGATGGTGTCAGAATCTTCTGCAACACGATCGCTATTTTACTTATGGAGAAAACATAAATAGTCATGATTGTTTAATTCCTAAGCTTGGATTAGATTGGAAAACAACTCGAATGCCTATCGTTATGGATTTATGGAATTCTATTTCAAAAATTAATTTGTCACAGCCTAAAAATTGGACAACAATTATGTCTTGGAACTCTTTTAAGGGAAAGTTAGTTTATCAAGGAGTTGAATATAAAAGTAAAGACGCTGAATTTGAAAAAATAATTAAACTACCAAAACAAATTAATAGTTCTTTTTTGATTGCAGTAGGAGGAATAACAACTTCTCTCAAATGGTTTGAGAAAAATAATTGGACTATTATTTCTCGGTTTTTATCTAGTATGAAAAAGAATCAAAAATTTAAACAATTAGCTGATAACGAATGGCAAGTTATTGATGCTCCAAGTAATACTCTTACTCCTGATCAATATCAAAATTTTATTGGTAATTCACGAGGAGAATTTTCGATCGCCAAAAATATTTATGTAGCAATGAAAACAGGATGGTTTAGTTGTCGTTCTGCTTGTTATTTAGCATTAGGAAAGCCTGTCGTTGTTCAAGATACTGGATTTTCTTCCATATTACCTACTGGGGAAGGACTTTTGAGTTTTAACAATTTGCAAGAAGCTATTTATGGTATTGAACAAGTGGAAGCAAATTACACAAAACATTCTCGAAAAGCGAGTCAAATAGCTCAAGAATATTTTGATTGCAATATTGTATTAAAAGATTTATTAGAAAATGTCTGAATTAACAAGCAATTGTGTTTTTTTGATTTGCCAAGGAAGAAGTGGTAGTACTCTATTGCAAAGACTTTTAAATCAAGTGGAAGACTGTCATATTTGTGGTGAAAATTTTGGTGCAATTCTGGATTTAGCTACTTTTTATCAAAAAATTGTACAAACCAATCAAAAAAGACAAATATATGATCAATTTTTAGCCAAGATTAAAAATTCACCTACATTAACCAAGCAATTTCAAAATAATTCGGGAAAAGTTTTTGAACAAATGAATGTTAAACCTTCTTGGTATAACATCTATAATTCAAAACAAATAATAATCGATTTAAGAAAAATACTTTTAGATATGTATAATCCTCATAATCAATATAAAATATGGGGATTTAAAGAAATAAGATTTGGTTTAGATGAGTCAAATACAGACAAAAATTATTCCTATGAGAATTTTGAATGGGAAATGGATTTTTTAAGATTATTATTTCCCAATAGTAAAATTATTTTTAATACTAGAGAAATTGAGGCAATGTCTCAAAGTGGTTGGTGGCAAAAGACATTTAATGCTACTAAAATTCTCAAACAACAACAAGATTATTTTCTTAATTATCATTATGATCAAGATAATTCATCTACTTTTCATATAACTTATGAAGATATCGTTCAAAAATCAATTCAATTAGAATTGCTCTTTAAGTTTCTAAAACTAGATTTTGATATAAAGAATTATTTATCTGTAATGAAACACAATCCACCTGATTATATTTCTTGAAAATAACTAATCAGTAACAACTAAAAATAACATATTCATTTATTTTTAATCCATAAAAAATTCAAAGCATTTATGTATTTACGTATAATTGTACTGGGTTATATAATACGTGGACCTCTAGGAGGAATGGTTACGAGTAATTTACAATACCTCATGGGTTTAGCTGATTTGGGTCATGATGTCTATTTTCTGGAAGATAGTGACTGTTATGAGTCTTGTTATAATCCCATAACACAAACTATGGGAAAAGATCCTTCATTTGGTTTGCATTTTGCCCATGATGTTTTTACCAAAATTAATTTTGCTGAACGATGGTCTTATTTTGATGAGCATACTTCCCAATGGTTTGGTCCTTGTAGCGATCGCATAATCAATATTTGTAAATCAGCAGATTTATTACTAAATCTTTGTGGTATAAATCCGATACGTCCATGGTTGGAAGAAATTCCTCTTCGTGTTCTGATTGATCAAGATCCTGTTTTTACTCAAATTAAAAATTTAACCAATCGTAATGCATTGGAAAGATCAAATAAACATAATAAATTTTTTACATTTGGAGAAAATTTTGGCACTTTACAAAGTAAAATTCCTGATGATGGATTTCCATGGCAACCAACTCGTCCACCAATTTTTCTTAATCAATGGCCTGTTTTACCCCTTCAAGCTAGCTTGAAATATACAACTGTAATGCAATGGCGAAGTTATAAATCCATTGAATATAATCATATTTATTATGGAATGAAAAATGATTCATTTATAAAATTTATTGATTTACCATCCAAAATAGACTCTAGTTCTATATTTGAATTAGCGATCAGTGGTTTACTAGATAAAGATTTTAATATTTTAGCGAAATCGGGTTGGAAGATCTTGAACCCAGCGAAACTTTCCCTTACACCATGGACTTATCAACAATATATTCAGCAATCAAAAGTAGAATTTAGCGTAGCAAAACATGGTTATGTGATTAGTAATAGTGGTTGGTTTAGTGAAAGAAGTGCTTGTTATTTAGCTAGTGGTCGTCCAGTTATTCTTCAAGATACAGGATTTAGTAGTATTTTTCCTGTTGGTGAAGGTATTCTTTGTTTTACAAATTTGGAAGAAGCGATCGCTTCTATTCAAGAAGTTGATAACAATTATACTCATCAATGAAGATTTAAAAGAATCTAAATTAATTGGAAAAAATCTAGCATTACCTTTTCTTGAATCCAATGGTGAGTATGCAGGCCGCCCTGCTGATAGTGCGATCGCAATTGAGGAGTTAGAACGAATGTGTCGTGAAGGTTCACAATTTCTCTGTTTTGGACTTCGATCGCACTGGTGGTTTGATTACTATTCTGAATTCTACAATTATGTATGTAGTAACTTTAATTGCATTTTTGAAAATGAATGGGTGATTATTTTTGACTTAAGACAGAAAATTAACTGAGCAATGTTTCACATAAAACTAATTTAAAAAAAGTGTAAATTATGTCGAAAAAACGTGTGACCTATATTGTAAGTACCTATCCTCAAATATCTCAAACTTATATTAGCTCTGAGTTAGAAGCAATTTATCAAGAATATGAGATTCAAATTATAACAATGGGAAAACCGCAAAGAACTTATCGCAATCATTTTCCGTTTCAAAGTATTGCAAACCCAATATCAATTCGGAAATCAATAGAGGAATTTTGTCCTGATATTTTGCATACCCATTGGCTAATAAATACAAGAATTTTAGCTTACTGTGCTGGATACTTTAATCCCAAATGGCAGCAATTCCCCTTTACTATTAGAGCTAATTCTTTTGATGCTCTTGACCTCAGCGGCAAATATATCAAACAATCAGCATCAATTATTAATAGTGAACTATGTCTAGGTGTTCTCACTTTCCCTTTCACTCGTCCTCTGTTGGAACAAGAAGGTATTCGCCCCGAAAAAATACACGATTCCTATCCTGTGGTCAATTTTGAACGATTCTATGATCGCACCCCCAACGGCAAAGGAGTGATGAATGCCACGGCGGCTCTGACAAAGAAAAAAATACCAGATTTTTTAGAATTAGCCTCTCAAATACCTGAAAAAACATTCAATTTATACTGTTTTGGTGCTTATTTGACCTCAGAACTTAAAAATCTGAATCAGCAAATGGGAGATCCTATTAATTTTATGCCTGCGATCAAACCAGAAGAAATGCCCAGAGAATATAAAAAACATCAATGGCTTGTCTATACAGGTTCTAAAGAGGCTAATTTAGTTGGTTGGCCGATAGCAGTGGCAGAAGCTCAAGCATCAGGAGTAGGAGTTTGTATACCTAATCTTCGTCCTGATCTTAAGGAATATTTAGGTGGTGCAGGTTTCATTTATGATTCTATCCATGAAGTAGCCGAAATTATCTCGAAACCATATCCCCAAGAAATGCGAGAAAAAGGATTTGAGCAAGCTCGCAAGTCAGATATTTTCCAGCATAAAAAGATCCTAACTGACCTTTGGGAGAAAGCAACCAGTAATTATATTGCGAGCTTAAATTTGATTGAAAAAAAACATAGGAGCGTAACTCCTTGGGGCGAAGAAGAAACAGTTTTAGAGAATCGTTATCGGTTGTTCCAATCTATTCACGAACTAGAAAAAATTATTACTATAGCAGGCTTAGTTGCAGTAGTAGACGAATCATATTGGTTGGGAGTTGATAACCGAGTATTTTTCCGTGAACACAATGTGATACCTTTCCCTGAAAGAAATGGTAAATATTGGGGAAATCCTAATGACGATCAATCTGCTATTCAAGAATTGAAAAGATTAGAAAACTCTTCAGCCAATTATCTAATTTTTTGTTGGTATTCTTTTTGGTGGTTTGATTACTATATCGAATTTAATCAGTATCTTCATTCTCAATATAATTGTCTATTCAAAAACAATACAATCGTTGTTTTTGCTTTAAAATAAAAAAATTTTCTATGGAAATAGATCTAAACCACATTCATTTTGAAAATTGGAGTTTTTTGATTACTAATTTAGTTAAAATAATTGAGCTTTTCCCACTTTTCAGGAAAAAATTTCCCTGATTATTCTGTTTATTTCACTCACAGAAAATGTTCATACATGAACATTTTGAGGGCTCATATTAAGGGCTTATTGAGACTTTAAAGGTGTCTTAAATTGATTTTATTTTAGACCAATAATTTTTATTATAGATGCTCAAAAGCTGGTTATCGAAGAGAATAAGGTTAAATCAGATAGGATTAGAGATGATAAAATGTTCATACGTGAACATTTTGAAAATCAGAAATAAAGCTATCAAAACGATTGCTCAAGAGAAAACAAGCTCATGGGTAGACATTTCCAATGGTTTGTCAACAACATTTAAGTTAAAAAATAATTTTTGACTCTAATGCAAAACTGCTGTTCTGAAGACGAACGTAGTTTATCATGATCGTTTATCAAAAAAATTGGGATACAAGCCTCTTCTTTCAAGAAGGAAATAAGAAAAATTAAAATCTAAATTTCAAGCCTCCAACTTCAGGAGTCAGTAATTCTCAATTCTCACCGAAGACGTGCGAAGCAGGGATTCATCTCAATTCTCAATTCTGAATGACCATTATATTTATCCTTTGCCCCTTGTCCTTTGCTATCTAAGCTCAAAAGAATCAATCAGTTGTTTTGGTGTACTATCACCAATTACACTGTAAACGTTTATCTTCAATTTTCCGATCGCTTGTACCTTTACCAGAGCGTAATGATGAGCCGTATCATCTCGTTTTGCCATAAATGACTGCTGTTTTATGATGAATCGAGAGAAATCATTCTTTTTCTCTGACTTTTTCCCCCCAGGACTAACTTTGGCATAGACGACTCCATTGCCAGCTTGATAATGATTTATAGAGGTGGAAATGGGTGTAGGATTATATGGCAAGCCTAGCAGTGGATAAGTTCGCTCGTAATTTTGATCGTGACCACTAAGATGTAAATCAACTTGGTATTTTTCAAAGATAGGTGATAGTAATTGAGATAACTGTGGATTAGCAGGATGGCTATGACCATGACCAAAAATAGGCTGGTGTTGATATACAATCAACCAATTCATACCTCTATTTCTTGCTTTTCTGAGATCTGCATCAAGCCAAGTTAACTGTTCTGAATTTACCATAGAAGGATCGGGGACAAATAATGCCGTAAAATGTGCATTTCCCACATCAAAAGAATAATTTTTTTCTCCATCAAATCCTTTTGGATGATTGAACCTCGGTGCCCAATCACGAAAACGCTCTTCAAGCAAAATCTCGTGATTTCCGTATTGTGCCATAAAGGGAAAACGAGCGATTATAGGTTGCATTTGATTAAACCAAGCATCGATCGCTTCATTAAGATTTGTATAGCGACGATCGCCATTAGCATAGGCATAGTCTCCACCACCAAGGATAAACAATGGTTTATCATTAATAATCTCTTCAATAATTTGTTTTGTACCCGTTGCATTATCATCTAGGCGACCAATTAATCCTGTATCACATATAAATACAAAGCTAAAATCTGCTGAATCTGCGTTTGGAGCAGTGCAAGTTTGGTAAATTTCACTCATCCTTGGTTTTGTCTGCTGATCATTTGAAGTTCTATATTCATATTCTGTATTTGGAAATAGTCCGCTCAAAGTCGCTTGATGTAAGTATCCTTCTCCAGGAGAAGATTTTGTTGAACCTTGTACTCGATTCCAAAAAGTTGTTCCTAACGGACGATATTCAACAACGACACAATTCTTTTCGGAGGGAGTGTGCCAAGTAACAGTGAAACTCGTATTAGGAGAATTTACCCAGCTACAATGAATTTGAGTGGATTTTCCTCCCAAAATTCGCTTTTGTGTCCCTAACTTAGTGGCTTTAAAAGCTTCGACAGAGAAAAAGTATTGCTCTAAATGTTTATCTAATTCCACAATGTCAGTATAGTAACTTTTAGTTTGACCAGAGATAACTTGAAATACCTTCTGGAAACCAGTCTTTTTTAATAACTCTTCACTAAATTCATAGGTCAATGGTGTGTAGAGATAACCATAGTTGGTTATGTGGGCAATAAAACTTCCACTGGTTGTTTCCCATTCTCCTGACCAGAAATAATCACAATCAGATGGACTACTTTTATAGGCATTAATAGCTTTATCCAAGTCAAATAAACAAAAGCGTATTACACCTCCAGACTTTAGTAAACGATATAGCTCATTCAGAACAGATAATAAATCGTAAATTGGTAGTTGCTGTAATGGATAATAATCGCAGACAATATAATCTATTGTATTATTTTCAAGAGAATAGGATTTGTTCCAAATTTCTGGTGTTACAGTCAGTAATTTATTATTTATGCTTAGATTAAGCCATTCATCTTGTTTTATTGCTTTAAAACCTAATAAAGCTTTTTGTTTTGAAATCATAATGCTATTTACTACTCATATTTTTTGAATAAGAAGTTTGGTAATATATTTACTCATGCTCAAAATGAAGGGTTATCTTTACTCTAATCCTCTAGTTTGATTACTCTAAAGTTGTTAGCATTTTTCTTGAAGACGGAATATTATCAAACGTTCATTTTTGAGAACGCAGGGAAAATGGACACAAAGATATTGGTAAAAATCTTGATAATACTCCAGCCACCAAAAAGATACCCAAGCAAAAACAAGCCACTGGGCACCTTGACTTTTCAACCTATTAAGTTCTGAGATAGCGATCGCATCATCAGCAGGTTTTCCCCAATACTTACCATTACATTCTAGAAAGGGAATCATATGATAATTAATAAGAGTGAATGGTCTTTCAAGATCTAAAGTATTATCATGAACAATAATTAAAGATGATTTGATGGGAATTAAAGATTTTATATCCCTAGGGCGTGTCATCAATTAAGCCAAATGACGATCGCTGCTAAATGAATACCAC
>JAAHTG010000151.1_pt3 | contig 13368 bp, 21 predicted proteins | sample 6116081 | NCBI WGS metagenome assembly JAAHTG01 (sample SAMN13939989, study PRJNA603662) | sponge metagenome | isolation source: marine sponge | host: Mycale hentscheli | place: New Zealand | collected 2005 | reverse complement strand
GTAAGGTTCAGGAGAATCTTTGATAACATTGAGATGATAACTGATAAGTCATTTCAAGCTGAGAGCAAGTAGATGCTCAAAGACTTATTAACATCGATGGCATTAGTAACCTTGGCTATCATAAGTTTGAATGTTATTATTTTTGTAGTCACGGAGATGAAATGAATTACGTATTAGAAAAATCATTAGGTGACCACGAGCATGGTCGAGCCTTACTGTATTCAAGAGGAGGCAACTTTCTTGTGGCATCTTACTCGAAAGCATTCATTCGCCCAGAAGTTCTGGTATTCAAATCAGACCCAGAAGGAAACGTTACAGACTGGATAGAACTATACGGCGAGAAGCACGATAAAGAGATTACAATCAACGAAGCCATCCATTCAACTATGGCAAGATTCAACAGGCTTGAAAATAAACCTGCTCCCTAGAACAAAACTTATCCGAGGGTCATAATAAATAAAACTTTAAAAAGAATAGTAGTAGAAAGAGAGTAGAACATTAGGTGTAAAGCTTAAGTGTAATAGGTAGCCTAATAGGTAGTCATTCTCTCAGTAGACTAAGCTCTACCCTAATACTTAATAATTAGAGGGTAAAATTAAACGAAACCTAATAGAATAGTGTTAATTTAGGGAAAATAGGGTAAAGTAGTGGGATAGGGTGGTGATTGGTGGGGTGTCTTAGCACACTCTAACTACCCATGTCAACCCCCAAAAGCCTTTTTATTATGTCAAGCAACGAATATTACCCTTTACAACCCTCAAGTATCGTGCTATACTAAAAGAACTACCTACCGTTTAAGAGCCTTAAACGCCAATTCTATTCACTTTCCTCTAGGCGGTGACCAAACTTTCTTTAAATAATGCTTGACTTCTGCTATCCCATTTGCTATAGTTTATATGTGGTTGAGAGAGAAAGGAAATAAGATGTCTAAAGAATTTATTATAGAGATGAGACGCTTGGGTTCACGCAGCAGGTATTATGTTGCCACTCACACTGCTGAGGATGGCACAAAGTTGTCTTATAGCCGAGATGGACTCAAAGAACTCAAGAAACTTATTACCGCCAACGGCGACACCTTTAGAGTAACTTTCTGGTAAAAAAGTGAAATAATGCTTGACTTCTTAATCAAGAGTTGCTATTGTGTATATGTGGTTGAGAGAGCCACTTAAAAAAGGAGAGTCATTATGAAGCGAACATCATTTCTTAAAAAAGCAAAGAAGCTAGGACTTAAAGTTGAAGAGTCAGACCGACGGTGTTATATTCACCACAACGGAACGATAGCTTCTTGGTTCTGGCAAGAGCATTGGGAAACCAAAGAACTTGTTGGCACTAACTGGCACACTAAGGGTGAAGGTCAAGAGTCTGACCCTTACACTGACTACTTCCCAGGGTCTTTCTGGGATAATGCTAGTCAAATGCTTAACCGCTTGGTTCCTCCTGGTTCTAAGCACAAGGTTGGTTCTTTGTTAAAGTGCAAAGACAATAAACGCTCTGCTCGTTACAAGCGAGTCGGTCGAATGGGTCTGATGGTTGATGCTGGGAACAAGCAAGCTCAGGTTCAATGGTTAACACCTACCAAGGGCGAGCTTAATCTTCAGGAATGTTACCCCAATACCTACGGTCGAGGTGGTGTTTTCACCGAGTGGGTTCAGGATAATGACTTGGAAGTTGTTAGTGCTGCATAAAAAGTGAATAAAATGCGTTTTTTACTTGCTATTTAGATAAACGTTTGCTATAGTTATTATGTGGTTGGGGGTGAGAGACTCCCGAGAGAAAGAAAGAAAAAGGAAAAAGTAAAATGTCAGTAGATTTCGCAACATTCACAAAAGTCGCTCCTCATGTCACTGCTGTTAAGAAGCCAGTTCTTCTCAGAGGTCGTCATGGCATAGGCAAGTCCTGTGTCGTCTATCAAACTGCTGCTGGTCTTAACCTACCAGTTGTCGAGCGTCGTGCTTCTCAGATGACTGAAGGCGACCTTGTTGGTTTGCCTATCATTGATGGTGAATGCACTCGCTTCAATCCACCAGACTGGTTCCACCAAGCTTGTAATGAGCCAGTGGTTCTCTTCTTGGACGAAGTTGACCGAGCAACCATTGAGGTTCGCCAAGGTATCTTCGAGTTGACAGACTCTCGAAAGCTGAACGGTCACGTTCTTCACAACGGTACTCTTATCTTTGCTGCTGTAAATGGTGGTGAGCATGGTGAGCAATACCAAGTAGGTGAGATGGACCCAGCAGAACTTGACCGTTGGACAGTGTTCGACGTAGAGCCTACTGTTGAAGACTGGTTGAACTGGGCTAAAGAAAACGTTACTGAGGTTATTTGGAACTTCATTAACCAGAATCGCAATCACTTGGAGCACACTACTGAGTTCGAGCCTAACAAGGTCTATCCTTCACGACGAAGTTGGGACCGCTTGAACGAGTGTCTTGAGACCGCTGGTTTCTTGACTGATGAGAGCCGATTAGAGTCGCTTCCAATGATTTACGAGTTAACTACTGCTTTCGTTGGTTTCGAGGCTGCTGTTTCTTTCCGAGACTTCTGTGAGAAATACGAATCACAGGTTCTTGTTGAAGATATCCTTGACAACGGTGAGTTAGAAAAGGTTGCCGAGTTCTCTATCAATGACCATTCTGCTCTTGTTGAGAAAATGGAAGCAAAGAAGGTCTTCGAAGATATCTTGACTGAGAACCAAGTCCAAAACTTGGTCAACTACTTTGTCTCTATTCCAAGTGAAGTTGCAATGAAGCTCTTCACAGTTGTCGGTAACTCTGGTGAGAACGGTCAACAAAACGTTATCCAGATGCATGGTGCTCACACTGCTGATGGTGTGAAGTGTTCAGACGTTATTGTTGAGCTTATCACTGGTAAACGACCCGAGAACGACTAATCCTTTCCTTGTTCCCTAGTAGGTTTCTCTCTCACACTAACTTTCCTACCTACTAGGGAACTTTCTTTCACTTTTTACTTGACTTATGACCCCAGCTTTGCTATAGTTTATGTGTAGTGAGGAGATGAAATGACTTTCGATTTAAATAGACATACCGCCCGACTCTTAAAGCAAGAGCCCTTCTTTGCCGCTCTGTCTCGCAAGATAGACAAGCGAGCTTCAACAGCCATTCCAACAGCAGGTGTCAGAGTAAACCCTGACTCTGGTCAGTTTGAGATGCTTTACAACCCCCAATTCTTTGAAGAACTAAGCGACACCCATCGTAGTGGTGTCCTTATGCATGAGTTCTATCACTTGGTGTTCGAGCATGTTACTGGTCGATTGCCATCAGATGGTATGTCCAAGATTTGGAACGTCGCAACTGACCTTTCAATCAACAGCCATCTTATCGGCAAACTACCAGAGAAAGCTCTTATCCCTGGTGGCAAACACTTCGAAGACTTTCCTGTTGGCAAGTCTGCTGAGCACTACCTTGAGCTTCTTAAGCAGAAGCAGCAAGAACAAGAAGAGTCTGGTGAAGGTCAGCCTGGCGAGGGTGAAGGATATGAAACCCTTGATGACCATTCTGGTTGGTCCGAGGCTGAAGGTAGTGAAGTAGATAACACTGCTAATGAGATAGCCAAAGAACGTTTGAAAGAAGCTGTAAAGAAAGCAGTAGAAGAAGCAAGCCGTTCTAATAGTTGGGGTTCAGTCTCACAAGATGTTCGTCAAGACATTATTGATTCAGTAACCACAAAGGTTTGCTGGCGTAAAGTCCTTCGCTACTTTATTAAAACAAGCCAGAAGGCTAACAAGCGGTCTACAATCAAACGAATCAACCGACGCTACGCCTATGTTCACCCAGGTAAGAAAGTCCAGCGACAGGCTAAGATTGCCATTGCTATTGACCAGTCTGGTTCTGTTGATAACACAATGCTCTCTATGTTCTTCTCTGAACTGAACAGCTTGGCTAAGTTAGCAGAGTTCACAGTTATCCCATTCGACCACAAGGTAGATGAAAGCAAAGTCTATGTGTGGAAGAAAGGTGAGAATAGAAAACGTGAGCGTGTCTTAACTGGAGGCACTGACTTCAATGCTCCTACTGATTATGTTAACAGTCATAAGTTTGACGGTGTTATTATCTTAACGGACATGTATGCTCCTAAGCCTAAGAACTGTAATGCACAGCGCATGTGGATGACTGATGCACAAGGCAAAGCTAACCCTTACTTCACTACACGAGAAAAGGTTATCGCTATTGATTAATATCCGAGGGCAATAAAGATAATAATACTAATTACAAACAGTCTTCAGGTGTAGTGGTTTGAAGACTGGAGAGAGTTAAAGGAAGGTTAAGTCTTTACAGCATAGGCTAAGACAAGACAACTAAGTAAACCAGTTGGGTTGCTGGTGTAAGATAGGGAAGGCTTGGCTCAAGTTACTTCCCTTTTTTATTATATAATGCTTGACAAAGGTTAATTAAGTGTGCTATAAAGAAAGGGTAGGTAGGGGTACCACGACCACCCTCCCGACGGAATCTATGTCCCTACTCCCCAGGTAGACCTCCAGGGTGAAGCTAAGGTCGTTCGTTATCACACGGCAAAATTTGGAGACTTAGGGTATTCCTCAAGTAGGTCAAGTGAAAAAACCGCCCCAAAAAATTTATAGACTTGGTAACACTACTTAGGGTATAACGAAAGGAGGATAGCATGAATGTTGGACAACCCACAGCAAATTATAGAAACAACCGAGACGATTATAACGGACCTACTTGGGCACTATGGATGGATGTTCCTAGCAGCCTTTGCAGTCCTTCTTTTCAAAAACGTAGTAAGCAATGTATTGGACGGGCTAATCTTTATGTTCGGGCACGATTTCGATGTGGATGATATCGTTTATATAGGGGGAACCAAAAAGGCGAGAATCATTCGCCAGACCCCCACCAAAACGGTATTCCACTTGATAGAATCGGATAGAAAACTTATTGTTCCCAACACAGCACTCTATTCCTTAAGAATAGAAAAAGTTCTTCCTGGTGCCAATGGCGGAAAAGACTTGTAGGAACTACTTATAGAGGACTGGAAACGGTAATTTCACTAAAAAGGATGATTTATAAAATGACTAAAGTAACAAAAACGGAAAAGATTTTGCGCAAGGCATCAGGTAAATGGGAAAAATTTCTCGCTGAAGGTGCTTTCAAGAAAACTGTGACTGAAGAAGAGGTTGAATACGAACGACATACCAATCCGAACTTTCCGAACATCGAAGATTATCCTGGCTATGAAAAAGGTGACCTCGAATTTGCAGCTTCCTTTAATAATAAGTATAAGGACGGAGATGGCAATCCTTACCCAAATCTTCTGCACAAGGGCAAGCCTGTTTTGATTAACCACAATGGCGAACGATATATTAAGGATGATAAGGGTCAGATTCTTTGGCTAACCACAACCGATGATTGGATTAAAGAAGGCGAAGTAAACGAAATGACAATGGGCGAGCGTGGAATGGTTGATGCCCAGGACGGCAATCCTCCTTCAAAGATTGGTCACGGCAACGAAGAATACATGGCAGCATTCAACGCTGTTATGCAGAAGATGGGCAAAGAACCTCTTCCTATCGTTCAACCTGACCAAGCTTACCTTGATGCGCTTTCCAGGGGCAACTTGGAAGAGATGGGACCAGCAACAGGTCATGTAGAAGGTACCGATGCCGCAGGTGTTATTCGTCAGATTGCTGCGGACTTGAACGAGGTTTCAGGTGTTATGAACAGTGCTTCTTCTACCACAACTGCTTCAGAGTTTGCAGGATTTATTCAAGCCAAGGCAGCCGAGCTTCTCGAAGCAGCAGATGAATTGGGAATCGACGGACCTGCCCCAGCTTTGCAAGAGCAAGAAGAACAAGGCTTCCAGGTCGGCGAGTTCGTTTATATTATTGACGGCGGGCTTCGTGGTGCAACAGGAAAGATTGCTGAACCAACAACTCTTGTTACAGGCGAACAAGGTTATGTTATTCACCTTTATTCAGATGCTGATAAAAAAGTTTTCGGAAAGCGGGGCGATGAAGTTATCGCTGGTGCAAGCAAACTTCGGTCAGGTGGCACATTTGACGGTTCAGAGCTTTACGACATTGACGAGCGTTCAGCAGACGACGAGCGTGATTTAGAAGAGCCTGTAAAGTTCGGTTCAGGCGCAAAGTTGGAGTTCGACCCTGAAGAGGAAAAATTCTACGATAGAGGGCGTGATATTTATCTTGACGACGAGGAAGCAGAAGCACTTATCAAAGAGACTGTTAGAAAAACTCTTTCTTCAAAAAAAAAAGTTAAGGCGATAAAGGAAAACAGCCCTTCCTCGTTTGCAACTCGTGTCACACAGTCCTCAGACCCAGAAATGGACCAAGTAATGGACATTGCAGCAGACATGCTTGAGCTTGGCGCTCGTAGCAGAATCCCTGTTTCCTTAGTAGGTGTCGAGTCAGCACTTCAAAAGCAAGGCTTTGACACAAAAATGGATAAAGGAATGCTAATCGTAGATGACAAATATGTTATTGCGGACAAAAATTCTCTTCCAGCGTCTGCTCAGAAGATTTCCTTTACAAATTATGCTGCCGATTACCTCTCAAACCTTCAAGGTGAACAACAAAACCTTCCAATGTAGTAGTTGTTTGTGGTCAAATGAACTCAAACCTACTACCATTACTTACCTAAACCTACAAAAGATAAAAGTGTCAAGTTTCTGTTACACTATTTGTAAGCAAAAAGCAAGCAAAATCGTAAATAAACTAACGAACTATTTATAGACATGAGAGCACTCCACAAAAACATTTTGTTTTTTGTTTTAATATTTGCTGCTATAACACTAAAACATAACGAAGTCAAGCAAAAAACACCACCTACCACAATAACCTCATTTTACGGCTTAGAGGCGAGTTCTACCAAAACGGGTTGGAATGGACCTCAAGAGTTGGAACGAGCCTTGCAAGGCAAGTTTCGACCTCTCATCGTTGTTTTCTCTGCTGATTGGTGCGGACCTTGCAGAGACCTACGAGTTTTGGTGAATGAAATGAGTTGGAGAGACAAAATACTTATCGTTGATGTTGATAACGAAGAGGTAGAAAGAATCTCTATGAATTTATCTTTAGAAGACTCTGTTCCAGCAATGTACTACTTACACGACAAGGAAGTTCGGATGTCTGGTTTTCATGACATTTCCGAGTTCCTAAACATAATATTATTAGAAGAGGAAAATTAAATGCCTATTTCATTAGAAGCTATTCTATGGCTTGGTTCTGTTTCATTACTTTCAGGTTGCTTTTATGCAACTTGGTTAATCTATCAAACCAACAAGAATCCAGAACCAAAACCAAACTATAAAAACATTTCACTAATGGCTCAAAACCTTACAGCCTGTAAAGTTTCCACGAGAAAGCAGGTTCTAACGGAACTTTACTTAGACCCTGATTGGTCCGAGGCAGAGGTTGATGAACTAAAGAGTGTTCTTGAAGGCATTCTAAAAACAAACCTAACAATAGATAAGCCTGGTCAAGAAAGTAAAGGATTGAAAGCTTTATAAATGACTAAGAAGAACTGGTGGGATGATTTAGAAAACTGTTGGTCAGAAGAGCCAACTGTGTTTCTAACATCTGGAAAAGGAATAGACCCTATGAGCCCTAAGCAGTTCATGGGTGATTTAATTTTTCACCGATTCTTTGGCTCCGATGACCATGACGTAAAAAATGTGAAAGTTGTTTTGGTCGAGCTTAAAAATTGGACTCAGTGGATAGAATGGTTAAAGCTGAACAAAGCCTCTAACTCGCTTATCCCTTTATATGCCCATAGGCTAGAAGAAATTATTATTTCTAGAAAGTCTTTCAGGGTAGTTAGATGGGTAGACGAGTATAGACCTTTTGACTTTCGGATTGACCCTCTTGTTTAATATTTTCCCATAAAGACGATAGTTATCCTTATGAACACAATATCTCCACACCTTAGATTTCCCAAAGTAGGCGACCTTATCCAATGGGTTAACTTATTGGAAGTTTGGTCGAATGATAATTGGGTGGATGATGGTGGACCCTACTTCAACATAGAACAATGGAATGCTGAGCTAGTCCGAACTGGAATAGTAATAGAACAAAACATAGTGGAAGGTATCTTTCATTGGTCCGTTTGGGACTGGAATAATTCGGTGTCCTACCATGTCTCTTCTACCACGGACGAAATAAGAATTATCTCTCGTTGCCCTGATTAATAAAAAAAATAATTTTTATTCTGCCTTTTGTTGAACACTATTCTACTTTATAATGAAAGGAATTAGATTATGAAAGAAACAATCGATACTATTAGCGAGGAGCTTTGGGAACAACTCCGTGAACTATTAGAGGAAAAGCTAACTGAGTTTGGCGTAACTGAAGATAGGGAAGACTGGACAAAGACCGAAGTCTCTACAAAACTAATAATGAAATTGGAAAACGACTATCTAACCGAAAGTTAAGTTTGTCTCTTCTTGTCCTAAAAGGCAAGAAAATTTTATCGGCAAACTTCTAAGGAATCTTTATTATGAAAAAACTACAAAACAAAACAATCATTCAACCTGTCCGTGTCCTTGAAGATATCTCTCTTGCCATTGAGGAGTCTATTCATGACCAACTCTCTTGGACTGCTGCTATGCCTAAAGGCGACCTTACAAAGTTAAAGAAGGTTTGCAAACCTGTCTCAACAAAAGACGGCTTGACTATTTGGGTTCTTGATAGCAAAAAAGTTAACTTTATCCAAAAATAACACTTGACCACACCTACCTACCTGTGCTACATTGTGCTTATAGTCTCTATAAGTGCAAAAAATTTTTATGGCGAGGGTTCTTGAAGTGAAAGAGTGGAAAATAATTGTTCTCGCTGTCATTGCTTCCCTCATTGTCAAGTTTTATCATATCTCATTCTACCTCAACCATTAGAAAAATCACCTTTGCAGGCAACAAAAGCAGTCTTATCCTATTTTCGGGGCTACTTATTTTATAGGGCTTAAAGAAGGAAATGACTGGTTCAATGTTGTCAACGAACCTTTCGCCAAGATAAGACAAGTAGAGAAAACTTGTGGCATGTTAAAGGACAACTAGCAAGGTGGAGCGAAAAGAAACCAGCCCTTTATTTATTTTATACTTGACTTTCTTGGAGAGTCCTGTTATTCTGTTCAAGTAATAAGGAGAAAACACAATGAACGTAAAAGCACAACACTTTGTCGAAGCAATTCGAACAGCATCAAAGCCAACAGAAGTACTTGACCTTTGGTCGCAGGCTGCACGTAATTCGGAGTTCTCAATAAAAGACTTGCAGGATATGCACCAAGCTTGTGGTGCCATTTTACTAGAGGCTATTCAGAATAATCATGAAGCGAAAGAAGTCACGAGTGAAAAAGAAGCACAAAAAGGTTAAGATAAAACAACGCAACCCCTATGCAGTTGGAGTAGCCCTACGAACAGGTTCAGGCTTTCACTCTAATAAAAAATATAACCGCACATTAGAAAAAAGAAAGCTTGACAAACAGGATGACTACTGATAAAGTTTCTTTCCAAACCCTATTAGGTGATATCGCCAAACAGTTTAACATTAAAAAGTCTGACATCTGGAAACGTCAGTTTCTTGATTTGGAAGGTTGGCTCGCTCAACGCAATCTCAAAGTCTCTTTAGAGAAAGATTGTGAAGACATTATAGAGTGGGGCAACGACCTTATAAGAATAAACAGCAAGCCCAAATGGGAGAATCGCTATTATGCTCTTCTTCATGAATGCGGGCACATTATTGTTTCAGAGAACCCTGAGAACTTTGAATACAGTTATCCCTACTATGTTGACCAAAAAGACGAGAGAAAAAAGAATACTGATGCTTACAGGGTTTCTATCCTCGGTGAAGAGATAGAGTCTTGGAAGTTAGGAAGAAATCTCGGAGATAATATATTAAATCACTTTATAAATCACAAAAAGTTTGATAGAATGATGACTGAATGTGTAATGTCCTATGTTTTTTGGGCAACGGAAGAAGAGGAATAGATGATACTAACAGTTTTAGATACAGAGACGACAGGGCTTGACCCTGACATTCACGAGATTATTCAGATAGCAGCGATAACTTATGTTCTCGACGCAGAGGGTAATCGTTATGTTATGAAGAAGTGGGAAAAGAAAATAAACCCACAACAACTTCACACCGCTTCGGAAAGAGCACTTCAAGTAAATGGCTTTACTATCGAAGAGTGGGCTGGTTCTCCGAATGCTTTAGAAGTCTTGCCAGAGGTAACAGAGATTATTGAAGGCTCGGATATCCTTCTTGGGCAAAACCTTATTTTTGATTTAAATTTTATTCATGAGATTTGTTCTCGCAATGATTTGGAAGTCCCAAGCTTTCCTCCTTACATTGACACCAAGTCCATAGCTGACAGGCTCGTAAGGGCACAGTGGCTGCAACGTTCGGGCATGGATTATCTCGTGGAGCATTATAAGGTAAACGTCCAAGGGAGGGCTCACACGGCGCTCGTTGATTGTGAAAGAACAATGCTTGTTTTTGACGAACTTATGCGAGATGTCAATGAAGAATACGAAATGTATACTTTTGAAGAACCTTATCAACGACGTCGGAGGAAATGACTTGATAAAAATAGGCTCGTTAGTCAAACACAAAGTTGTTCATAGACAAACTGGTCCTTTGGCTTATCGCCTTGGGATAGCCATCAAAGAAGTGAAAGATAATCCCTACCTAAAAGACTGTTGGAGAGTTGCTTGGATTCCTACCAAGAACCACCCAGTCTCCTATGACAAAAATTCCCTTTACGTTGACCACGTAAAAAAACAAAATTTAATTTTACTATCTTCTTGACTCTCGATAACACTTATGCTATAGTGTTGTTGTGAGTTGGTGAGGAAGGAGTTCCTATGAAAGTCGGTGCCTTGGTTCGTTGTCGTGAGTTCAGCCAGTTTCCAAATGTAAGAGAAGAAAACCCATTCAACATTCAGGGTGTTCTTGTCGAATATAATAAATTAATGAAAACAGCCACAGTATTAGTAAATGGACAGACTCGTAAGTTTCGTGCTCACGATGTTCAGTTGGTAAGAAATCCATAATGAATGTCGTTTTTGCTTGACTTTCGTTTCTCTATCTATTATAGTGTATATGTAGCGTGGTTGTTAAGGAGAAGCCAATGAGAAATGTTTTTTGTGATATGGATGGAGTCCTTGTTGATTTCATCGGTGGGGCTGTCCCACGAGTCAATGAGGTTTTAAATAACCCACCTCCCGAGCTTGCTCAATTAGCTCAAGAGGTTAAAGAAGAAGTCGGTCGTGATTACGTTGCTGCGGGTGATTTAGAAAAATACACTCCAACTGGTAGCAAGAAAGCTTCTGAGTTTATGTACCTTGTTGTTCATAACGACAAAGAGTTCTGGGCTAACTTAGAATGGAATCCTGCTGGACGTGAGTTGTGGGAAGGTATCAAAGGCTGTAATGTCACTATCCTTACCAGCCCTATGGATAAAAGAGGTGCTCAGGAAAGCTTAGAAGGCAAACGCATTTGGTTAGAAAATAATCTTGGACTATGTAATATTAGAGAGGTAATCTTTGAGCACGAAAAGTTTCTTCACGCTGGTGAAGGTAATGTCCTCTTTGATGACTTTATGAGCAAAGTTGGTCCTTGGCGTGAGAATGGCGGTTTAGGTTTTCATTTTCAAAACAACGCTCAAGAGGCTCTTGCTTTCTTGGAGGAAGTTAATGGATGACATAGACGTTATTATTTCAGCCGAAGAATCACTCCAAGAACAATGGGAACCAGAGCCACTTTATATCTCTGTTCCAGAACCTCTCTACGAAGAACGTGAGGAGGAAGATGAAGAAGGCGGTTGCGTCATCATTATCGACATAGCAGGTGAAGACGAAGAATAACTTTTACTCTATTTTAGCCCTCGGTGTTTTTCTTATGAACATTGCCGACGGGCTTTTTTCTTATTATTATATTTCCAAACTCAAAGTCTTGGAAGAAGCGAACCCTATCTGGGAAGACCTTATCCATTCCAACCCTCCTCTCTTTCTATTTCTAAAAATAAGCCTTGTGTCTGTTTCCTGCTTCTATCTCTATAAGACAAGGGATAAAGCAACTTCAAGGTTCGGACTAATCCTTTGCTCTATTTTTTACTCAATAATCATTGCTGGCTTTTTAGGATTTAGCTTTTTATGCTCTTAGCGACTATTTATTAGTTGAATTATAAAATTGGAGAGAAATTATGATTATCGAGAAATTTGAAAAAATTATTAAAGACCTAACATTGGCTGCTGACGATGCAGAGAAGTGTGAAAAAGGAAATGCTTCTGCTGGACGTCGGCTTCGTAAAGTTGCATTAGACGCTACGAAGGCTCTAAAAGAGTTGCGTTCCGAAATCATGGAGAACATCAAAAAGTGAAAATTTCAGGTCAGTTGCTTAAAATGATTATTCAAGAAGAGGTCAAGAAACTAATCTTAAAAGAAGCAGAAGGCAAAGTAAAGTCTGACGTTCAAAAGGTTTCAAAATCTGTTGAAAAGTCCATGGGCTTCGAGCAAAAGATTGCGAATATAAACACTAGAGACGAACTTGTTCAGTTTCTTGAGTTTATCTTTTCAAAAATCGACTCTAAAAAAATCAATTCTGCTATGGCTACTGCTGCTCTGAAAATTATCTTAAAGAAGTTATAATTATGGAACAAGAATTTCAAAAACTATTATCTCATTTTTATCAGTTCGCAAAGAACAGAATTGGTTTTGATAAGGACGCTTCGATTAGTTTTATAAGCGACCCTCAGAACTCTGTTGAACTACTCGGTAAGACTGCTTATTATGACCCTAGTCAAATGGGCGTTACCATCTACACTGATAGAAGGCATCCAAAAGACATTCTACGCTCAGTCGCTCACGAACTTGTTCACCACAAGCAGAACTGCGATGGCAGAATGAATAACCTCAACCCAACAACACCTGGTTATGCCCAAGAAGATTCTCACCTCCGTGGTTTAGAAGAAGAAGCTTATTTAAAAGGCAACATGTGCTTTAGAGATTGGGAAGACAATTATAAGACAAATCAAGAAGTTAAAACTATTTACGAAAGTGTTACCACTAAATTTATCAAGGAGAAATTACAAATGAGCACTAAAAGCGAACTAAGAAATATTGTAAAGGAGGCGGTTACTAAAGTTCTTAGTGAGAATCGGCTCAAAGAAATGGACTTCGGTTATGATGAAGACCCCTACATGGACGACTTGGAAAAAGAGTTTCCATTCTTAAAGGACGACCCAGAGATGGGTGGTAGAGCACCTGCTGACGTTCAGCGTTCTATGGACGACGAAATGCCTGTTATGGCTATGGACGACGAAGACGAAATGATGGAAGGCATGTGCCCTAAGTGTGGAATGTCTCCTTGTGGATGTCCTATG
>JAAHTG010001559.1_pt1 | contig 13377 bp, 24 predicted proteins | sample 6116081 | NCBI WGS metagenome assembly JAAHTG01 (sample SAMN13939989, study PRJNA603662) | sponge metagenome | isolation source: marine sponge | host: Mycale hentscheli | place: New Zealand | collected 2005 | reverse complement strand
GTAAAGTCTTTTTCTTTTGTATTGCCATCCACCTCACCGCCTAAAAACTTTATGACCGCAGGGATTGTGTAAGATGTTTCAGAGTTAGCAACTGCACCTGTTCCTACATTGTAAGTGCTTGATGTTTTATGTTTATATGTTATTGTTTCAGTAATGTCATCTAATGTGACAAAAGCTGACTCAACTAAATTTTGTATTGTAGTTCTGTAAGGCATCTAAGACCTCACTACTGCGACAGAACCAAACTTGGCTCTAGCGTAAATTGTTCCCCAACCTCTTAGCATTTCTTGAACAATGTCAGGCATAACACCTGCTGTGTCTGATTTGTCAAAGTCTAACTCAATATCACCGACCTTAATAGAACTCAGACCTTTACCTTCAGCATTAGCTGTTAAATCTTTAACAAGAAGATGACCTGCAAACTCAGCAGTTGCGTTTGCTATTTGTACTGGGATTGTAGTAGAAGAAACTGAAATACCATCATAGTAAACATCTGTCCTACCCCAACCTAATGCTTGTGTACTTGTTGCTCTAGTTCCTGACCATGCACATTTCTCGTCAAGAATTCTAGTAGCCATTTTTAATGCTTTTTCTTTATTAGCAGTTGAACCTGCATCCCAAGTTGATGAATATAAGTGATTTGAAAAGTAAGCGTCTGCTGTTGCGACAGTTATAAAACTATCAGAGTTAGCACCATTTACCGTTGCATCTAATGACATAATTACTCCAGTAAACCCCCTGCCCGAGAGCAGGGGATAAGATTAAAACTCTCTTAGTCGAGAATACCTGTCATTAACGCTAATCCCTTATCAGAGAATAGTGCAAGACCGTTGTACCACTTAACACGAGTGATTGTTTCATCTTTAGTTTCAGAAATACCTGCCTCTACGACTTGTATACCTGCTGAACCACTTGCAGTTAGTCCTGAGATACCGTGCATCATAGAACCATCATCCAAAGTACCCATAATTACAGAAGTTGCAGCACTTGATGAACCCTGTGTTTGGTTTACTGGGATGTAGTCATTACGGTAGATTGGAACACCTCTGTAAGCAGGAAGTGTCTTTCCACTTGGCAAAGTAACTGTTTCACCGATACCTGCTCCACCTAATGCTCTAAGTAGTGCCATGTATGAACGAATAGTTCTAGCGTTCATCATAATGTAGTCGATTTCACCGTCTTTGTCAGTAACCAAGTCCATGCACTCATCCATTTTTGCAAATGAAAGGTTAGAACCGTTAGTTGCTGATGCTACTTTTTGTCCTGCTGATGCTAGGTTAAGTAGACCGTCTAACTCGTTGCTTGAGCCAGTACCAGTAATCATTTTATCTTGGTACGCACGACCCAAAGCCTTTGCTTTAGAAGCTACTTGTACAGCTTTTTGGTTATTGATGTTAGAGCGAGTTGCCTGAATCAATCCGTTTACTTCTGCATCACCTACAAGAGTAGTTAATGAAGTTGTAAGCTGAGTGAAAGTAGCAGCAGCTTTACCACCTGAAATTGCAGTACCAACAGTTGTCCACTGTGATGCTCCAAGTGCGTTCTCTCTGTTATAAGCTAAAGAATTACCTTCAATACCTGCAAATGGTAATACTTCATAAAAAGGGTTTACAGTAATGATATTTTCAATCACTCCTGCAACCAACATATCTTCCGATAATTTAGCAGATTCTGCTAGTGTAACTGATGCCATAATTATGACTCCTATATAAAAAAAATATTGCCCCTAGTATACAGGGCAGATTAAACAAATCTACTACTGTATGCCACAGGCAATAAAGTAGGGTCTAACTATCTCCGACAGCTAATATGCGTATTATAAACCTATTTTGCAAAGCCTTGTTCTAATTTTTGCATGGCTGTTAAGTTTTGCTTACCCATGCCATTAGGTCTTGCGTTATGTTGAGAGCCTGAACCTGAAGAAGCTTTGAATAAATGTGGTGCTACATCCATTTGTGATTTAACCCACTCATTAACAGTCATAGGTTCGCTTGTTCCATGCCCAAATATTGTATTACCTTGTGCATCTGTTGGAACTGCTTTGCCATCTTGCAATGAAAAGACTGACTTAGACCGTAGCAATATATCATCCATACCTGTTTCAACAACACCTGCTTTAACAGCAGAATCTCTTACAGCGTTGTCTATAACTAATTTAGCTAACTGGTCTTGAAGTGATGCGTTCACTTGGTTAGTTTTTTCCAATTCACCGTTGTGTACCTCTCTCATCTGCTTTGTTTTCTCTGCAAGTAACTCGTCAATCTTACCTGCATCAATGAGTTTTTTCTCTTTCATTGCTTCTTGCTTACTTTTCATATCGTTGTAAGCATCAACATCGATGCCTTCAAACTTACTTGTTAAGGCTTCCATGTCTTTCATAAGTTTAACATTATTAGAACGGAACTCGTCTAATTTTGCTTTAACTCCTGTATATTCTTCTTCAGAATATGTTTTTACTTCTGCTTCTTCGCTCATATATAACTCCGTTATATTAAAAAATGACTCTGTCTTTACGCATTTTAGCACAACTTTTTAACAGGCACAAAAAAAGGGTAAGACCTCAACCTTACCCTTGTTTATTGTTTATTTGTTTATAAAAATATATCGTTTAATATTTTGATGTCCTTACCGTAAGTCACATTGCAACCTGCTTTTGCTAATGCCTCGTAGTATCGTTTTGCATCTTCATATGTAAAATATATTATCTTATCGTCAAAGTCTTTTAGTTCAATGTCGTCAAGTTTAATGAAATATTCTTTATTATTGTTTTTCATTTTATTTCCTCTTTTAGTTTAAAAATGTAAGTTTAATTAACCTTACAGCCTTTAGTATACGCCTTTAATTCGTAGAGTCAAGCTTTATTTAAACTAAATTTTGTTCTTTATTTCTTCTAAGGTGAGAGGATTACCTGACTGATTAACTAAATCCTTAAAGCCAATCTTACCGTCTTTCCATAGCTTTTGTTTTTCAACACCCAAAACCTCAACTTGAAAAGCCTTTGATTTACCACGAAGCCATTGCTCATAGTTTTTGCCACCTGAAACTTGTCCATCCATACTGGCTCTTGTTGATTCAGGAACTTCTGCAAACTTTCTTTTAGCACCTAACTCTTCCCAACTCTTTGTTACAGGAACTTGTGTGCTTCGACAGTTCCAATGTGCAGTTGAGCCTACAAAAGCTTTATTATGACCAATAGGTTTGTAGTCTAAATCCCATTGCAGACCGTCAAGTGCCATACATATTTCAGATGTTCTGTTATCAAAGGTTGCTGACCATTCAATGCCCTTAATAATGTCTGAGTTATTTTGATATGTGTCAAGCCTTGATGTGTTAGCTACCGTTTGGATTGAACTTCTAACTAATGCATCAGCACCACGGTATTGTGAATATAACGCACCGTCTTTATATCGGTTTAGTTTTGTGCCAACCAAAGTGCCAACAATTTTATCCGTTGGTAAACCTTGCAACATCCCCATTCGGACTGTGTCCTCAAACTTGCTTTGGAATTGGTCAGTTCTTCTCGCCCACCATTGTTTTGTTGGAGCACCCTCAATTAATGTGTCAGATGCAATGTTTTTAAGCATGGTTTGACTCATGCTCGGTTGTATCACATTTGCTTTAATTGAAGTGTTTATTGCAGAGACTGTTTGCAACTCGGATAATTCAGCAACCTCCGTTAATATAACAAGTTGTTCTTTTGATATATCTTTATAGGCTGTCGTTATTGTTTCACGAGTTTTTTTCAACAAAGCTTTTAACTTTTTTTGCTTTGTTTGTTGTCTTACAGCTTCAGCAACACCTGAATCTCTTAACTCAGCAACTAACTGTCTTTCCAGTTTTTTAAGTTGCTTTATTATTTTTCTCTGTACGGTTGCCTCGTACCTTTGTATATCTACAGCGTAGCCAGTTATCTCATCTAGTATCTTTTCATTTGTGTTCACTATTTAACAAACGATTAATCTAAATTCATGGGGTTTTGTAAGTCAATCCTGTCTCTTTCATCTTCCACAGATACTTCGTCAGGCAATATTTCACCTTTTTTCATATTGTGCAAGAATGTTTCATGACTTATAGCACCTGACTGCCAAGCACTCATCAATGCAACTAAATCCTCAGACTCAATCTTAGTGTCAACAAAGTCGGTGTTGAGTTCAACCTCTATGTCACCACTCACCCCTTCCCACTCTGCCATAATACTCAGTGCTTTTGAAATACCTTCTTGCACTGATAAGACAGCACCAACTAATACTGATGCTTCAGAGTTTTGCCTTAATCTTAGTGACTCAGCCGACTCGACACCGTTCTTTTGAGTCTGTAATAAACTTGCACCAAGACCTGCCATAATTGAACGCTTCTCTTCCACAGCTTTTTCAAGAGCCTGTAATCCTTGTCCTGTAAACTCAAGATAACCTGCTTTACTTGACGAGTCAGGTAATATCCAAGCCGAGCCTGAACCAATCCGCAACTCACTATCACCATCAATACCTGTTACATAAGGTGTTGGCAAGGCTGTAAAATGTCTGCCATGCTCTAAATCAGCACTTGTGCGGTACATTGAAAGGTTTGTATCAACCAATGACATCAAAGGTGGTTGCGTTGGATTCATGTTTAATTCGTTACCACTTATAGCAACAAAAGGAATCATATCTAATGCTTGTCCAACCTTAGTAGGATATATTTCCTCTGCAACATTCCAACCATCGTTATCTTTCCATATTCTGACAAGAAATTTGCCATCTTCATCAAAAAGTAACTCACGGTATTGAACTTCATAAGATTGTGAGTAATCATCGTTTAAATCTTGCATCAAGTAGGTTTCTTTCAGAACAATAACGTCTTGCATCCAGTTAGTCATTTGCTCAGTTGTGTATCCTGACAAATAGGCTCGCTCTTCTGTTCTGTCAACTAATACACCCTGTCTGCCCATAAGCAATTGCTCAGACAACATATTAGAAATAAAATCATTTAGACTGACTCCTGTGCCTGTAATGTCTTGTGCTAACTCCATTATTCTCTCAGGAGCATTAATTACTGGATTTATACGCATCACAGCACCAACTAAACCTTGAATCGTGTTTTTAATTGCATTGACATACATTGAACGCATGACATAAGCATCGTATTCTGCTTTTTCTTGACTACTTAGTTTTGGTAAGTAAATCTCACCTTTTGACTTTATTGCATCTGAACCTAAAAAAGAATCTCTGACTCTTGTCCATTTGTCCTTTGAATCATCATACAAAGGATGTGTACTCTCAATTCCCATTCTATGCTCCTATTACTCTTGCCAGTTTTGGTTGTCCTTTTCTTTTTATCATTGGTTGTAATGCATATCTTAATGCATCAATGTAGTGATTATTAGAGTCTACTATCTGTGGCAATATATCCTCTGTTAATCTGTCTACTTTGTAACTGTATTTAACAAATTCCTCTGCTGTGTTTAAACATCGAGTGTGAATGTAAACCATACGGAAACTGCGTATAAACTCAATCCCATCCTCGACACTACCACTCCATTTATGAACCGACTCAATCTTATAACCTTGTCTTTTAACAAAACTGATTGACTCAGGTCTGGCACTATCTGCTCTTATTATATGCTGTTTTGACAAAGGAATTTCATCTATTAGTTTGTAGGTGTTATCTAACTCTATTTGTTTGCCACCTGCTTCATGGTCAATATATAAACAGTTATCAAAAATAAAACATCTTAACACAGCTGTTGGGTCTTGTGAAAATCCCCAGTCTAAACCATAATAAAAGACTGCATTACTTGGCGGTGTAAAGTCCATGACCTGATATTTATGTCTAAATATTTGTGCGTCGGTTGATGTTCTGCACTCCCCTTCCCATATATGTAAATATTCATCATAATCATTTTGTTTCATATACTCCAGTTCGTTTTGGAGTTCATCAGAAAAATATGGATTATCGTAGTAATTCACTTTGACAACAAGTGCGTTATCTCGGTTGTTATTTACAATGAATTGTTGGTAGGTTGGGTCTGTGTCAAGTATAGGATTAAATGAAACCCATATCTCGCTGTCTTTTTTACGAATGGTAGGTGTCAAAATAGACCAACTTTCGTGAGTGATTTTTTGTGCCTCTTCAACCCAACAAATATCAATACCCTCGAGTGATTTTATTTGATTAGGGTCATGCTTTAAACCAAGAAATATAAACTCCGTGCCATTTGCACCATATATACCGTCACGGGTCACTCGGTAAAAACTGTCAAGTTTCATTCTTTCGATGCATTGGTGTAATAGTTTATGCACCGATTGTTTCATTGAGCCTTGTATCTCACGAGTGCATAAGATACGCATCCTCTTTTTTGAGCCAAGAACTAATAACGCATTGGCAAAACTCCATGACTTTCCACCGCCTCTGCCACCATAGTATATTTTCCATCTTTCAGGAGTAAATAAAGGTTTAAAAGCCTTCGGTATTTGTACATTCATTCGACAAATTCGACCACCAAATTCATGTCACCGTCAATGTCAACCTCTCTGCGTTCAACATATCCACGGTCTTTGCCTTGTGTCTTTAAAAACAAATCAATTGCTCGTAGTCTTACAGGCTCATTTTTTGTTCTCATAAGCGTGTGCAATCCTTCCTCTGCAATATCAATGTTTTGCTCTTTTATGTCTTTTAATTGTTCAGGGTCTTTCAATGCTCTGTCACGGACAGCCACTCTTGATATATCAACGTCGTACTCTTTCTTATACAACCTTACTGCTCGTGAATAGATACCTGCACTTTCTCTGAGCCCTGCCCAAAATTCCTCGTTAGATAATTTCATTCTCGTTAAGTTTTGTTAAGTTAAATTTTTCACCTGTGCTTTCTAAAACAGCTTCTTTATCTGTGTAATCTTGCCACCTTTTAATAATAACATCAACATATTTTGGGTCAAGTTCCATAGACATATTTTTCCTGTTACTTTTTTCACACGCAATCATTGTACTACCTGAACCACCAAATAAATCGAGTACAACATTATCACGCTTGCTACTATTAAAAATTGCTCGTTCAACTAACTCCACAGGCTTAGTCGTTGGATGCAACTCAGAACGAGAAGGTTTGTCAAAATCCCAAACATCACTTTGTTTTCTATCTTCCAAAGGACATAATCTAGACTCTCCTTCAAGCCAACCGTACCATATAGGCTCATATTTAGTGTGGTAATCTTTACGACTTAATACCAAACTGCTCTTATTCCATATTATGGTACTGCTCCAATGATACTCGTTCATAGCTAATGTAAGCATCATATTTCCCCACTCTTGTGCTGACATGACAACATAGGTAGGACATCCTTTTTTAGAATGTGCGTTCATTTGTGCAAATGTAGAGTCCATAAAATTTTTAAAATCTTCTGTACCCATAAAGTCATTTAATATTGTTCTTTCTTTATATTTGCCATCTGCTGTGTCTGCACCATAGTTAACATTCCACGGTGGGTCAGTAAAAACCATATCTGCTTTCATACCATTCATCAACAATGAAACATCTTCTTCTTTTGTTGAGTCTCCGCACATCAATCTATGCTCTCCCAATATCCAAACATCTCCCAGTTGTGATATATGCTCTTCTTGGACTTCAGGTATATCTTCCTCGTCTTTATCATTATCAGAGGGTTTATCTGTGTCAAACTCCAAATCAAGACCCCATTCCTCTAATAAATCAGCATCCCATTCCTCTTCAAGCATCTCCCAATCCCAAGCACCAAAGCCGACATTATCTTTAATAATAAACTCGTTTTTTTGCTCTTGGCTTAAATCATCAACCTTTAATATTGGCACTTCAGTCAAACCTGCTTTAATACATGCCTTGTACCTCATATTGCCACCGAGTATTACATTATTCTCGTCAACAACAATTGGTCTTATTTTGAGCATATCAGGAAAGTCCTTAATACTCTTTACAAGTTTTAAAAACTTTCCTTCATCTATATTTCGGGGGTTTGTGTCATTTAAACGCAGGTCATCTATAGGCACATAAACAGGTAGATATGTTTTTGCTATTTCAGACATGATTAAAATTTATTATTATCATCATTAGGATAATCGCTACCCATATCTCTTAACCTTTCATCTGCAGATATTGACTGGACTGCATTTTTAACTCGAGGCAACTCGACTTTACCTTTAAGCATTTTAGAGCCTGTGCTTGTCACAAAAAACTCGTCTGAAAATCCACCAATTGCATCATCCCAAACCATTTTGAAATATAAAGGTATTTCTAAATCTTTACCTTCAACATTCATTCTAACTTTAATTATTGGTTTATTTGATGCCATAACTTGCTCAACACCCTCTCTGTTAAATATTCCATTTTCTACATACACAATTGCTGTGTTTGGTTTTGACTCATATGCACTCATTTTTTTCTCCTTGATTTAATATAAATTGAATAACCTTTAGTTACAAGGTTGCCTAGCTGTTCAACTGTAATCGTAGTGTTATTTGACGATTTCTTAGAAGCAGGTAACCATCCTGCATTAGTTGAAAGTTTGTTAATAATTCTTGATGTAAAGATGTTGCCATGAAATGCTTGGCAATGTGCTACCGTATAGCCATGTATCGTTCGCAGTTTTAAAATATCTTTATTCTCTGTAGTCCAACCTCTGCGAGATTGTGCGTGTGCAATTGTCCAACCCATCTTATTTTTTAATTTTAAAATTTCTGTTTGTTCTGTAAATCTGTCTTTACTTGTAAGTGTTGGGTCTGATAAATGCTCTAAAAATTGTGCATAAGTTATCATTTACTCTCCATTTAGGTGGTTACTTAGGGCAACCAATCCCCCATTAAGACCTAACGAGGCGAGGAGATAAGGAATGATGACCTCAACTTTTACACCCCGAATACCCTGTGGGACAAGATAATTCGTTTACAGTTTTTTTGTGTAAGTTAATAAAAAGAAACTGCTAAACTTTTTATTAATATTCGGCTGTATATAGAGCCTAATTAAAATGAACCTACAAATAACCTCTCGTGATAATCCTGCACTTGAGTATATCCCTTGTCACCTGCCATTTCAAAAATATTAGTAGCAGTTTCCATGTCACCTTCAGCTTTTGCAGTATCTAGCCTTTTTTTCATTCCAACAATTTCTGCACTAATTTTTTGTGATGGTGTCGGTTCTTTCTGCGTTTTATTATACGCATTCTTTACTTTAGGTGTTGACCCCTTGCCACTTGCTCTGTTGCCATCATCATCAGCATCTTGACCAATGGCTTCAAGCGATAGCATACTTATAATTCCAAATCTTCGAGCGTAAGTCACACACGCACCTAGCTTTTGCATGTCCTCCTTACCCTGTGGCATTACCAACCTGACATTGCTTTCCATACAGTCTTTTGTGTCGTGCGACATAAACACCTTAGTATTTAAAACATCACCAAAATCAGTCACCTGAACGCTTTGGACAATCACAATGCCTAGTTCGTTAAGGCTTGGCTGTATAGTTCTAAGCACATTGTTAATATCAGCGTACTCTGAGTTAGCATAAAAAGAATTTTTAGAGTCTTTGACAACTTTTAACTCGGTTTCTTTAAATTTAAGTAAGGCTTCTCCAAGCGTTAATTTACTCATGATTTGCCACCCATTCCAATACTATCAATTAGCTTATCAATCCAATCTTTTGGTTTAGAGTCTAAAAACTCCTCAGCATCGTTTTTGGTTTTGCCATGACCTTTTAGCTTATATTGTGCAACATAGCTTTTGCCACCGTATCTGTTTTTGACTTGAATTGTGTATGTCTCAATATCTAAACCTCTTCTTCTAAGTTCAAATATAACTGCACTTAATCTATAAACACCACATTCATCCATAGCCTGCTTGCCTGTAATAGAACCGTGGTCTTTTAGCCATTTTTCAATTATTACTTTTTGATTCGTTATCATCTTAATACTCCTGCTTTAGTTAACATTTCAGTAAATTGGTTTAACACATTCTGCTTGTTGCCTTTTAAACCAAACTCCTTTTTTATAATCGTGTAACACGACCTACCTCTAGACATTTTCATGCCTTTAAGTTCAAGTTGTAACCCTTTCCTCAAGGTTAAATATCTAAATATGTGAATATCATCACCTGTTATTATCATTATTTATTCTCCTCAAAAAAACCTGCCCGACGCTCACGCTCTTCTTGGTACATGGCATCGTTTCTTATTTCAAGCATGTCTTTGGTTTGTATGTCAGTCCAGTTAGTTGGTTCATAGCAACCTGTGTTTTCGTTAAACTCAATCTCGCCATTTTCCTCCATCTCAATCACATCTCTGCTACCCTTCATGAGTATATCCACCTTGCAATATATGGTGCTTGATGAACAATGTAAGGTATCAATCCAATTAAAATTCCAATCACTAACCAAGTCCTGCCCCTCAAAGGAATAACCGCTTTTTGGTAAGGTATCTTTGCGTAGTTTTGATAGCTTTGCTTTCGTGTGGCTAGACCTTTTCTCCAAAGCCAAACATTGAGTGAGTGTCTAATCTCAAATAATCTAAGTATAGTTTTTTTCATATCAGCCTACCTCCTTAAAAAATTCTTTCCAACACTCTGATGAACACCAATGTGTGTCGTGGCGAGTTGGTTCTTTTCCAAATCCGTAGCCTGTTTGCCCTTTGCAATTAAAACAATAGGTTGCAGGTTTGTTTTCGTCAATTAACTCAGGTTTTATTTGTGTCGATTTTTGGTCTGTTATCATTGTTATCTCCGTTTTGGTCGTATAAAGCAAAATGGCTTTATGTTTATAAATATACGCTTTTAGGTCGTAGTTGTCAAGTAATTATTTACTTTATTTAATAGGTGTTCTTGCGTTCCATATACCTTCTCCCACGGTCTCATACCGAGATGATGTATACCTTGACTGCCTCTGTGATGTTCAACGCATAATGGTATTGTATTGCTATCATCAGCCTTTTTACTTAGGCTTGAATATTTATAACCAATCAAGTGATGTATCTCAGCAGGTCGCATACAAATAACACAGCCATATTCAGCCAAAGCCTCAAAGCGTTGCTTTCGCTCTTTTTTGTTAATAAAATGCCTCCACCTTTTTTACAACTTCTTCTAAATCTTTTAAGTCGTAAGTTGTCAGTATTTTGTCAAGAATAACATTGAGAGTTGAGTTATATAATTCTTTAAACTCCTCTTGATTCATATTACCAAAAGATATTGATTTTGCTTCAATTCTTACCGAGCCATCAACACGGTAAACTGCGTCATATCTACCTGACAATATAATTAAATCTTTTCTGAATCTGTCAAAGGATTTTTCAGGAACAACTCCTTCCCATTTTGAATCTTGAAAAGCAGATGGTTGCCAATGCTCATATGCAAATTTTACAAGAGCAAACCATTTTTTATGGAACTCATAGTTTCTTGGCTTTGTAAAATCCGCAGTAATAACATCATTTCTAATTAACTTTCCAACATAAGTTTGTGACTCTTTATCAGCAGGAATAAGAATGCCCCACTCAGCACCTTCTTCCTCAAATTTTTGTAGGGTTATTTTCATTTTTTTTCTCCTCTTTGGTTTTTTTTAAAATTTTGTTCCAATCAGGCTCTTTGTATGTTTTCCAATATATTTCAACTAACCTGTCAAAAAAAGTTTGTTTAATCATTTTTCTCTCATCCACATATTAGCTTGATGAATAGTCATGCCTGCCTCATCCATAAAATATTTCCTTGCTTCATATTGAATGTAAGCAGGAACATCTGTCCACCCAACTCCCTGCGGTGGATGAGCTTTAAAAAAATTCATTTTGTCATCGTGGTCTGAACCTTTCCATTGTTCCCACCAATTAATTTGTGCATCGATATTATGTGCCAACTTTTTTATCTCCTCGTTATCTTGAGGAGCAAGTCCTCGCATTGTTTTTATTATTTGAGCAGGTAATGGTGGATGTGCAAGACCCATGTCATAGTGCTGATTTAAAGCAATATCCCAAGTGTTTTGTTGATGCACCGTTAACCTTGCCAGTTGTTCAGCAAAATCTTGTATGGTTGCTACCTTGTCAGATTTGCTTCTTATAAAGTAACCATAATTTCTCTCGCACCAAGAAGCTATCTCAGTTGCAATTTGTATGCAATCCATTTGGTTATTGTCAATGTCATTATTTGCGTACATTTTTTCTCTGCATAACTGCTTCATGTATGCTAGCATAAGTTTCTGTTTTAGGTTCGCTGTTTTCAGTATTTCTAGACAGCCAATTTGTAACAAATCTAGGTGTGCCAACATGGGTTTTTCGTTTTGACGGATTAGATAAAAGCCATACTCTCATTTTTTTTAATTCTCCATCAAGGTCACAATATGGGAATGTCTTTTTAATTTCAAAATATAAATCAGTTGTTAAAAAATAATCATCGCCACTTTTAAGTGGCAAACCTACTCTATTAACATTAACATTAACATTATCATTTACATTAACATTTACATTGCGTTCTGCTTTGGTTATGTCTTGGTTATGATTAGGTTCTGCTTTGGTTCTTTTATTTTGCTGTCTTTTTGAGTTTGGGTCAGCAGGTCTGCCACCCTTAATTCCATTAGTAAATTTTCTATGATTGGCTTCAAGCTGTGGCTTAATTAATTCAAACATAGCTTGGGGCAAGGGTTTAAGGTCAATCTCCTTGTGATTTAAACCGAACTCAAATATTGCGTCATATAACTCAAGTCTATCTTTTTTCTTGAGTGCTTGTATTCCAATATAAAAACTTCTATACACAATAAAAGAATTTTTTTCTGTCATTTTTTTTCTCCATTTTTGGTTTCATTGTACCAAAAGGTACATTTTTAGGTCTTAAGTTCGTACAATAAAGTTCATTTCAGGAACTAAAACATTTGTGTCAGATTCATTATCTCCACCAAAAGCGTGAGTTTTAGCATCTATTAATTTGTTATTTCTAACAACCATGTTTAATATTTGCATATAAATTTCTTTACAAGGGTAGCCTTGTTCATACTTTTGCCATTGCCTTAATCCAACCCCTACAATATTGGCACAATCTTTCTGTCGCAATCCATTTGCAAGTCTGTACTCTTTGATTTCTTTACCAGTCAATTTTGTAATTTTCATTTTATTAATCCTTTTATTTGCCCCAACAATTTAAAATCTCTTCCCATACACAATCTGAAAAATCATACTCCAAACCCATGTCGTTACCACCAAAGTATGGAGTGTAGTTTTTAGCTGTCTTTTTTAACTCAGTTATAGCTTCAATCAACAACTCCATATTTTCCTCAGTAAAGCGAACCATACTGGTTTTGTTATCAATGACCTGCTCAAAGCTTAAAACATAGTTATGCACTTCTTTTTTAAAGTCCTCATAAGCCATCTCATTTAACTCATGCTGTGAATATAATTTAAAGTTACTCA
>JAAHTG010001830.1_pt1 | contig 13406 bp, 15 predicted proteins | sample 6116081 | NCBI WGS metagenome assembly JAAHTG01 (sample SAMN13939989, study PRJNA603662) | sponge metagenome | isolation source: marine sponge | host: Mycale hentscheli | place: New Zealand | collected 2005 | reverse complement strand
CCCAGCAGTGGGACAAGGCAGTTTACAATATAATTATGCTGGTGTGTTTACATTTGCTCCAGCTAATGCAATAACCGCAGGTTCTAATATAAGTTTGTTAGTCAACGATAGTGAATATACAACCATTGCCGAAATTAATACAAACAACTATCTACAGCAAGGCGATGTTATTGGTAGTGGAAGAATCACGGCAACAGCAGCAGCAGGACAAGTTTCACTTACATTTGATGAAACAGGATTGTTGACAACTGAAGCCGATACATTGGCAACTGTTACATCACGTGGTGCAAATACTACAACCGCAATCGAAGCAGATGCATTTAATCAAGCACCTACAAGTACAAGCACCAACACACTAAAAGATGTAAGCATAGAAACACTTGATATTTTAACAAGTATTACAAGTACAGCAGCCAACTTTAGTACAGGCGGCAATATAAGTGCAACCACAGGTACCGTTACTGGACAAAACGTTACAGCTACGAATACAGTAACCGCACAGACTGTTGCAGGAGTTGGCTCTATAACAAATACCGCTACAATCTCTGTAAATCCAGGATCAAACAATGCCCTCAAGATTGAAAGTGGCAGATTAGAATTACTAGCAATCACATTGCCACCAACTTCGCCAGTAGCAGGACAAATTTTCTATGATGGTAGTGCATACTACGGATATGTAGGCGACAACGGTAGTGGTAGTGCTGGCGCATTAACGTTTCCGGCATTTTACTCAACACTTGGATTACAACTTCCTGCATTTGAAAATTCTGATTTGCCATCGGCAGCAGAAGGATCTAATGAAGGAATGATAGCATGGGATTTGACAAATAGTAGTGTTGTGGCATTTAATGGAACAAGTTGGTCAAACGTATAATACTAGTTTCTGATAAATATGTATAACAGGAGACTAACATGGCAATTCAAGATATTAACGTAGGGTTACTTGCTAACGACGGCACAGGCGACGATTTACGAGAAGCATTTATCAAAGTAAATACGAACTTTGATGATTTAGATTTAAGAGTTGCAGGCTTCACAGAAATCACAGCAGAGAACATAGGCGAAGCTGGCTACGGAGTATTTGCAGAAGAATCTGGAAATACATTCCAGTTTAGAAAACTATTGGTTGATCCACTGTATTCAGATACAATGAGTATAAGAATTAGTGATGATGGCAACAATGTTTATTTTTCTAGTTCAACTGCATATACTAGATTAACCGATGGCACTACAAGTGCTGTTGTATCTCCAACAACTTTTATTACAATCAACGGCACTGGTGCTGCACAAGCAACAGTCGCAGGAGGCGTTGCTCCTAGTATAACAATAGATAGTTTGCTTTCAAGAGAAACAACTCCAGCCCTTGGTGCAACACTTGATGCCGATAATAATGCTATTTCTAATGTTGCTTCTCTTAATGATATTACTGCATCTCAACTTGATCAAGCATTGAAATGGGACTTTGGTGGATTGCTGCGAGGCAGAACCAGTATTCTTGATTTTGTTTTAAATTCAATAAATGTTGATTTTGGTACAGATCAAGATGTATTCTCTCCTGCAGATGGCACTGCTGATTTTGGAAATAGTAACGCAACATTTGATGAAGCTTTGTAAGGGGATATAAATGGCATTACCGGGCTGGACTAAAATATCAGGGTCAGAACTTGCAAGTATACAAGAAAGAACTGATGTTAGTATTGTATTACCGTTAGAAGAAACAAGTGATATAACAATCACATTGATATCCGGTGCATTGCCAACTGGACTTCGTATTAATGATTATCGTATAAAAGGTGTTGCAGTTGAAGTTAGTAAAACCACAGAGTTTGAGTTTGTTTTAAGAGCAAGCAATACCGAAGGAATAGCTGACAGAACTTATAAAATTGTAGTTGAAGGTGCTGATGCTCCTGTGTGGCAAACGCCCGAAGGCGAACTAGGATTAACTAGAAGTTTTAGAAATCAATACTGGGTTGACACTCTCAATACCAAGTGGGGAATATATGAATCCAATGCTGGTAGCAGTTGGCTGGCAGCTGATGTAGATGTATATGAAACTATTCCAGATAGACAAACTGGCAGTAGTGGCGACTACGCTTATGTAAGTAATGTAAGACAGTTTTGGTACAAAGTTGACACACGCTGGTATAGAATAAACACGACACAGATACAAGGTATACTTGGCAATGATAAAACACTTGCTATATCAAATACCAGTCCTAATCCAAACATAGATGATTTTTGGTTCAACACCAACAAAAGCAACAACGGATTTGACTTGGTGCTAAGATATTGGGACGAAGTTGCACTAGTATGGAAACCATTAGATTATGTTGTAAGTAAAACTCCGCCGATATCACCCTTTGAAGATCAGATATGGGTTCACATTTTTGATGATACATTTGACTTTGAAATAAAAGTTTACAACGACAGTGAAAACATTTGGGAGCCGATTGATGCTACGTATAGTACAGCGCCTCCCGATAGACTGAATATTGCTTATTTTGTGTTAGACAGCAGCATAGTTGACTTTCAGTTAGAAGCTATAGATAGAGATTTAACAGCAGGACAAAGTCTAAGATATTTTATTGCAGATGACGATGGCGAGTTGCCTCCAGGACTAAAACTCACAGAAGGCGGAAAAATATCAGGCATTGTTGATCCATTATTATCGTTGGATGTGGATGATGCAGCAGGATATGACACTGGTGAGTACGATACTACTCCATTAGACTTGGTTGTATTAGACGACGATGGTTATGATAGTTATTTTTATGATACTACATTTTATGGATTTAGTACACCGACAAGACGCCCAACAAAACTAAATCGCAAGTATACTTTTTCTGTAACAGTAGAAGATGATACTAGTTTTAGCAAACGTGAGTTTAGTATTTTTGTTGTTGGAGATGATTTCTTACGCTCAGACAATACTATAATGAAAGCTGCTACAGGATTATTTACAGCAGACAATACATACTTACGCAAGCCAATATGGTTAACATCTGGAAATCTTGGAGTCAAGAGAGCAGAAAACTATGTTACCATCTTCTTGGATGTATATGATCCAAACTCCTTGCTAGGCGAGATAAGCTACAATCAACAACCATTCAATGATGATGGCACTCCAAGTGTACTGCCTCCAGGTTTGGTACTTGACGGGATAACAGGCGAGTTGGCAGGAACAATACCATATCAACCAGCAGTTAATAAAGAATACAAGTTCACTGTTGAAGCACTAAGACAGGAAGTAGACGGCGACGATGTAGTAGAAATAAACGCTGGTGTATATGAAGATACACTTACTGGTACATCTCAAATAAAAATAAACAAACTTCCTATTAGTAGAGATGACGGAGTAGACGATCTATTAAGTCTTATTGAACAAGACATAGTTATTGACAATCTAAGTTACACTGTAAGAAGTGTCAATAATGAAAATTCAGAATACGACTTGTTGAATCTTAGTAGACCTTTGGAACCAACATACAAAGCCAAACGTATTAAAACTGCATACAATAATGCCATTGGACAAGATTATATATACATTCTTGATGACGGCGATAATAGAGTAGAGGCTTGGAAAAATAAAACACTAAACTACAGTGCATCCGAAGCATATAAACTAGTAGACAATGACCAACAAAACATTTCCGGAACAACCATTACACGCAAATGGCATACTATGGTGAGATATACTGTTAGTGCTGGCGATAGTGCAGGAAACTTGGATTTGAACTACGGCGGTATTGATGGGCTAGTCGATACTGATGATTATGTAGCAGATTTTGAAACTTGGTTAGCTACCAAAGGTATTGATACAACATACTTGTACAAAAGAGTTAGCTCAACACCTACACAGCTAGTATTTGATATTCCACGAAACTCTATTGTTGAAAATACTATTATGAATCAAAACTTGTTTCATACTGATGACAGCGTGTATGGAAACTTAGAAATAACTCGTGGACAACAATTCTTTAAAGTGTTTTTAGACAACACACTACAACGTGCATTTAATCTATCAAACACATCAGATGAACAATCAGGACCGCAAATCACAGTAGGTGTGTTTAAAGATACGTTGATTGTTAAAAAGATCGGTGTAACAAATGTTGATACTATAAGCACTATAAAAACATTCACTGTGAATATACTCGGCGAAGTTGACAGTACAGTAACATGGGTTACCAAGCCAGACTTGGGCGTTGTTCCTGCTAATAGAACAAGTTACTTACAACTAGTGGCTAATACCACGTTGGCAGGTAGCAATCTAAGATATGATTTGGTTGGAGGAAAGTTGCCCAACGGATTAACACTAAAGCGTGACGGCGAGATAGTTGGAAAGCCCAATCAATATACAACCGGAACAGCATTAGGATTGACTACAATCGATACTAGAAATACAACATTTGATAATAGCACTACAACTATTGATAGAAAATATGTATTCAAAGTTTTAGTACGTGACTTGTTTGGTTATAGCAATAGCATACAAGAGTTTACATTAAATGTTACAGATACAGATGATAAAGTATACAGTAATGTGTTTATCAAACCATTTTTAAAACCAGCACAACGTACAGTTTTTAACAACTTTATCAACGATTATACAATATTTACACCAGACAGTATATATCGTCCTTACGATGAAAACTTTGGTCTTAAGAAAGATTTGACTACATTGGTGTATGCAGGCATTGAATCTAAAACGCTGGCCAACTTTGTTGGTAGTACGGCGTTAAATCATAGACGCAAACGATTTGTGTTTGGAGAGTTGAAAAGTGCAGTTGCTAAAAAAGAAGGAACTAATGAAGTTTTATACGAAGTTGTATATGTTGAAATAACTGATCCGCAACAACCAACCAAAGGTAATACAGCAGTATCGATAACATCGCCTAGTGCATCCGATTTAAAAATAAATCAAGTCAAGTTAGAAATAAAAGATGATGGTAGTGCTGCAGAAGCTGGTGTTGATAGTTTTAACGTAACAATGCGAGAAGGTGATCCTGTGAAAATAGCAGCAAGTGGTGGCAGTGTTTCGATTGGAACACGAAGCGGAGATGTACAAGTTTCGGCACCTGGACAACTTGAAATAGTTTTAAGATCAGGATTGGTGATTGTTGTTAGGAGTAGTTCAACTACAACAAACTCTAGCGGTGCTGCATTTAGATTTAGGCCAAAAACAAATGTGCTAACAGTTGACAATGTTGGCGTAAAGTCAAGTCAAACTCAAAATGTAAAAAGATTTATTAGTAATATAGGAAATATGAGAAAACGTATTTCCGATATTGGTGCTAATGATAGACAGTTTTTACCTTTGTGGATGAGAAGTAGCCAAACAACCACTGGTCAAGAACTTGATTATGTAACAGCAATGCCTATTTGTTATTGTAAACCAGGAACAAGTACAACTATTATTGAAAATATTGAAAATGCAAACTTTGATTTTAGTCAGCTGGATTATGATATAGATAGATATATAGTTGATAGAACAGAAAATAATGAATCTCAACAGTTCATTCTGTTTAGTGATTACAAACTAAATGTATAAATACTATTGCTAGAGAGGAAATAACATGGCAAGTAATATTGTACCCGATACAATCGACGATACATATCCAGTCGCTGGACAGGATAACAACAGTCAAGGATTTAGAGATAACTTTAATATTATCAAAACAAACTTCACGAGTGCAAAAAGTGAAATCGAAACCCTGCAAAATAATACTGCTAAGACAAATGAAGACAATGTATTTTTTGAAAACACTCTTTCTAGATATACCAAACTACAAGAAACTACAACACACACTGGCCCTACCAATGTTAGCAGCGATACAACTTTTAACTTTAGTGCTGGGCACTTTTGGACTGTAGTAGCTTCAAATAATGTTATACTAACTCTTGCAGATTGGCCTACTAATAACCATTATGCCGAAATGTTGATACAAGTGTATGGTGACGGTGCTGTTAACAGAACAATAACTTTTGCATCAACTTATAGTGCAGGAGCAAGTCAAATGAGAGTTGACGGCAGTACTGAGTTTGGCGGTGGCGCAGCTATTACAACAAATACAGTAGTAACTCGTAGTCATCTTGTTAAGGCATTTACATATGATAATGGAACAAATGTTTTCCTACAATATTTAGGAACGTTTGCAAACGTATGATACATCCCCATCAGCCTGATTTAAGTGAGTTTACAGAAACACAACTTGAAGAAAAGTTACTCAAGTTGAATCATATGTATTTCATAACCGATAATCCTGATGTAAGACAGCAGATGATTTTGTTAATAGATGGCTACAAACTTGAAATAGAAGCTCGTAGAGCAGCAGCTAGAAGAAAACAAATTGAAGATCAAGAAGATAATTCTCTTGACGATTTAATCAACGTATCGTAAAATACGTATATGCTAATGAAAACAGACAATCTCGGTATCCCACGGTTTACAAACAAAGACTTGATCAACATGATTTATACAGGTAATGCTGATAAAGTTCATGTGGTTCTATGTGATGCTAATGACGATGTAGACAAGTTTAATGCTGCTATGGAAGAACAAGGCCTAGACAAGCTACAAAAATATATTCCATTAGATGTAGACGAAAAAACGTTTGACGGTGTATGTCAAGGTGAATGGTTTATGCCTGATGAATACAAAGACATTAATGTATATGAGTATGTACTAGGCAAAGCAGAAACACCTTGTCCACAACACGTACAAGATCGCATATGGCAAGAATTAGATGCTTTTAGAGAACGCGGCATGAAAGACTTGCTACGTTATATGATTTATCTTGTAGACTTTATGCGTGAAAATGATATTGTATGGGGCGTAGGACGTGGATCGAGTGTAGCAAGTTATGTACTGTATTTGATTGGTGTGCATAGAATTGATAGTATAAAATACGAGTTAGATTGGCGTGAATTTTTAAGATGAATATTTACTTGGTTCAAGCAAGTGATAATCATGGACCAAATAAGTTTTTACCACTTGCTGTAGGATATCAATGGTGCTACGGTAAGAACGACAACTGTAATCTCAAAGATGTATTAATAGAAAAAATAGAACCTATTGATTACGTAGCAACTATGCAACAACCCGACTTGGTTGCAATGAGCAGTTATATTTGGAACTGGGAATACAATAGAAAACTTGCTATTGAAATAAAACGAAAGTTTAGAAACTGTAGGATTATTACAGGCGGACCACAGATAAACAAATACGATCCAAACTTTTTTGACAAGCATCCTATGTTTGACGCATTTATACATGGCGAAGGCGAGGAAGCATTTAAAAGCATATTGGCAAACGATGACTGGACAACTATTCCAAACGTACAAACATTGTATCACATGCCAGAGCCAGCAGTGCGTAGGAAAAACATCAACAATATACCTTCGCCAATACTAGAAGGCTTTTACGAACCTATTATGGCAAAGTATCCTGCAGATACAATGTTTCAAGTAACTTGGGAAAGTTTGCGTGGCTGTCCTTATCATTGTAGTTTTTGTGACATAGGCGAGGACTATTGGAACAAACTTACACTGTTTGATATTGAACGTTGCAAAGCAGAAATAGAATGGATGGGCAAGAATCGTATTGAGTATGTTAGTGTATGCGATAGCAACTGGGGCATGTTGGATAGAGATTTTGAACTTACAAAACATGTTATAGAAACAAAGAAAAAATACGGTTACCCAATGTGGTGGGATGCAACCTGGAGTAAAAACAATCAAGATAAAAACTATGCTATTGCAAAATATGCACATGACAGTGGTGTAGATATTTTCAAAGGTATTACAGTAGCACTACAAAGTTTCAATGAAAACACACTGGACATTGTGCAACGTTTCAACTTGGACTTTGATGAACTTAAAAAATATTTTGACAAATACCGAGATGATGGCATTGCTACATACAGCGAACTTATATGGCCATTGCCCGGAGAAACATTTGATAGTTTAAAGTCTGGCATACAACAACTTATAGATGCAGGACAAGATAACTATCTAATGATACATCCTCTTGTTGTAACAGATAACTCTCCTATGGGCAATAAACAATACCAACAACAACACGGATTGGATGTTCGTAAGATTGCATTAGATACTGTGTATTTAGATGTAGACGAAAAATATATTACAGAATATACAGATGTAATATATGCTACAAATACTGCTGATCATAATACAGTTATTCAAGGACATTTATATAGTTGGTTAGTGATATTAATGCATTACTACGGATGGGGACATTATCTATCAAAGTATATACGCAAACAAGGTATTTTAGAAACTGATTTATATTACAAACTGTTTGAATGGATCAAACACAATCCAGGAATACTGCACAATGAATATACAGAAACTAAAAAAAGTTTCGAAGATGTTTATGCAAAACGTGCATTGTGGGGAAGACAAGCATTTGGTGATGATGATATGCTGTGGGAATACAAAGGCGCAAGTAGTGCAAGAATAAGCAAAGCAGTACAACTGTTAGAAATAGATTTATATAACTTTTTGCTAAGTACAAAACTAATACCAGAGTGGAAAGCACGTGATGTTGTTGCTCTAAATCTTAGGATGTGCAGAGAAAAAGATATGGAATATCCTATAACTATAAGTGTTTCAAAGGAAGTTGCACGTGATATGCTAGGAATCGATGCAGATCGTGTACACATTGATCATTTTGATAAGACGACACCAACAGACGAATGGCATAGAAAAGCATATCATTATCAAAGAAAAATAGGATATTGGAGATGCAGTGCATCAAAAAATAAAAAACTGCTTGACATATGTCATAAGTAGTTATAATATAGTAATGGGAGATACGTAAATATGGCAACTAGACAAAAAGGTCGTAAAACATATAGAAGTATGCAAGGTAGAGTTGTAGACTTGGATATGTTGATTAAAAGAAATGAACTTACTCCTGCTGTCGGCAATGCTAGAGTAAATGCTAGAGGCGACGAACTAGGACCAGGCGGCAAGATTATCCGAAAACGAGAAGAAGTTGTAAAGGATTATTACAGTACAGGAAGTGAACCTGTACAACATGAAAAAAGTGCAGCTCAAGCAGAAGAGCTAACACAAGCAGAACAAGAAGAGTTGATGGAGTTTGATGAGGAAGTTGTTCCTGAAAAACCAAAAGCATCAACTCCTAAACCAGCTGCAACTCCTAAAGCAACTCCAACTCCTAAACCCATAGCTCAGTCTCAAGATGAATGGGTTGAAGACGAAGATGGCAATTTTATAAAAAAAGGTGACTAATGGCATTAAACATGAATACAATACAAGGTACTCTAACTCCTATTAATGATAGAGTAATTGTAAGCAATATGTACTTTGGAGAACAAAAACTAAAAAGTGGACTTATTATCAGTGACGATAATGGCTCAACACGTGGTATCTATCCACGTTGGGGTCAAGTACATGCAAAAGGTCCTAAAAACGATTCAGCATATCAGATTGGAGACTGGGTACCGATTGAACACGGACGCTGGACTCGAAGTGTAAAGATTGATGAAGGTGCAGGCGAACTAGAACTACGTATGGTAGATGCAGATTGTATATTAGCATTTAGTAATGAAAAACCTGTTGGTGTACAGTTTGGTAAAGAATACAGCGACGGCGATCATGCAACAATCAGTCCGGAATCATTTGGAGCAGGTGCATAATGACTAACCCATTTAAAGATATTGAAACATTTGGCACAGCATGTGACCAACCAGCTAGTGAAGCAAACTACAAAATGTACCTCAGTCTTATTGACGAAGAAGTAGGCGAGCTTGAAGAAGCAGTAATGGCAGATGATCGTGTAGAACAACTAGACGCACTAGTAGACATCCTAGTTGTTACTATGGGTGCTATTAGAGCAGGCGGATTCGACGGCGAAGGTGCGTGGAAAGAAGTAATGGACACTAACTTCGCTAAGATTGACGCCGAAACAGGCAAAGTTCGCAAGCGTGAAGATGGTAAAGTTCTAAAGCCAGAAGGCTGGAAGGCTCCTGAACTAGCAAGATTTGTAAGATAAATATTACAAAGGAGAACTGCCGTGAATAAATCTGATATTAAAAAAGCAATTATTAGAAGTCAACATTGTCAACGTAACTGGGATTTAAGTAAAACTATTCCAGATGAGGATATTGACGTTATAAGAACAGCAGTTGCTGATTGTCCTAGTAAACAAAATGTAGCGTATTACAAAGTTATATTTGTTACAGATAGAGATAAAATTGAACGTATATATGAAACAACAAACGGTTTTATCTCTAACTTTCAAACAACCAAAACTATCACAAATAGTCAAGTTTTAGCAAACTTGTTAATAGTATTTGCAGAATCAGATGAACAACCAAAAGAAAATGTTTTTGGAGATGTATTTGTTCCAAGCAAGGACTTGGAAAAACCAGAAGACTTGCTGAAAGACAAACACATGGCTGTGGGTATTGCAGCAGGTTATGCAAATATTACATCAAGTATGTTAGGGTATAGCACAGGATGTTGTGCATGTTTTGATCCTGCGCAGGTTGCAGAAATATTAGAGATTGATACACATGTACATTTGTTGATGGGTATAGGATACAAAGATGAAACTCGTCCCAGACGTGAACACCACGCAGAGGATTTTGTTTTTCCTACCAAGAAGAAACAAAACATACAAGTGGATAAATGCTAAACGGTAGAATCCTTAAAAATGGAAAGATACTAGTTCATGCATTACAATGGTATATCGGTCATAGTTGTAACTTAACTTGTACAAACTGTAGTAACTTCAATAACTTTGCCATTAGTGGACAAGAAAAGTTTAGTGACTTTGAAAGAGAAGCACACAGATGGAGTGAAAAACTTCAGGTAAATGATTTTGGCATTATTGGTGGAGAACCTTTTACAAACAACGATTTAGACAACTGGGTACATGGACTGCGTGATGTATTTACTTGTAGAGATTTTAGAGTTGTAACAAACGGAACTTTATTATCCAAACATGCAGATAAAATGAAAGCATGGATTGATAAAGGAGTTACCATTGAACTTAGTTTTCATTCTCAAGATCATGTTCCTAAAGCATTTAAAATCATCGACGAAGTTCTAGATAGAAGATAAGAAAAGAACAAGGTAACAAAAAACAACTTTATCAAAGATCAAGCACGCCATGCTGGGTGCTATTATGAAGAAGCTATTCTTGTAGGAGATCATCCAGCATTTATAATAAACTACAAAGACAAGTTTATGCCATGGGGTGTAAAAAGTGTTGACAACGGTGTTTATAACTTTTATGAAAGTGATAGAGAGCAAGCACACACTGCATGTTGGCACAATGATTGTCCGTATATATACAAAGGTAAAATGTACAAATGCGGCACTGTTGTAGGAGCACAAGCATTTGTTAAAAAATATCCTGTAAGACAGCAAGATAAAGATCTTTATGAAAGTTACAAACCTGTTGATGCATTTTCTAATACACTAGAAGAACAAGTATCTGCACTTTCGCATAGTGTACCACAGTGTGTATTGTGTCCTATCAACTCTGGAAATGTAGAAAAGATTTCGCTTGACAAAAAGAAAGTTATGCCGTAATATAAAATATACAAAGCAACAATGAGGCATATTATGATTCACGCAATGATCGACTTAGAAACACTGGATGTAACACCGCAGGCTAGTGTACTAACAGTAGGCGGGGTAAAGTTTGATCCTAAAAGCGATGCTGAACCACACAGCGAGTTTTATTATAAACTAGATTTAGACTCACAAGACCGCAGTGTAAATGACGATACCATTGCTTGGTGGGGTCGGCAAGATGCCAAAGCACAAGAAGAAGCGTTCGGCAATGAAGGACGTGAGCATGTTGATGTGTTTTTAGACAGCCTACCCAAATGGATGGTAGGTGTTGATGTATTGTGGGGGCACGGGTATGGATTTGATATTACAATCTTAGAGGATATGTTGCGTCAGCGTGGTAAAAATATTCCATGGCAGTTTTGGCAAGTACGTGACTCACGTACATTGTTTAGCATGGTTAAAGTAGATCCACGTAAAGCAATGCAAAGTGACTTGCACAATGCACTTGCAGATTCTTACTTTCAAGCAAAAGGTGTACAAATGGTATACAAGGAGTTAGGACTGTGAGGATCGACGGTCTCACACAAGAACAGTGCGATATGCTAGATAAGATGTGGACTTTGGATACTTCTGAAGAACTCTACAACTATTTTCAAACTCTTACACCAGAAAAATATCAAATAGCTTTAACATTACAGGAAATGCTTATTCAAGAATGTGAAGAAGAACAAGTAAGAAACATAACTGTAGCAAAGCAAATGTTGCGAAACATAGGAGTTGAATGTTGATACGGTGGTATGATTATCCAGCAGCATTCTTAGCAGCAGATATAATGGTGACTGCTGCTTTTAGTATTCCCTGGGTTGGTTTTGTTGTTGCATATGCTATGTACGAATACGGTTGGGAAGCATATTGTAACTGGAGGTATAGACAAGAATATGAAAGATAGTCCTATAAACACACTACAACAACTGATGTGTATTACCATGGAAGAGTGTGGTGAGCTTACACAACGCTGTTCAAAGATAATGCGCAAGTACGAAACTTTTGACTTGATTGAAGAAGAACAACGTGTTAAACTAGTAGAGGAAATAGGTGATGTACATTGCATGATCGAACTAATGGTTGGACACGGTATAACAGATTGGCGTGAACTGCATGATCGTGCAGATGTAAAGAAAAACAAACTTAAAAAGTGGAGTACACTAATAGAATGAAAGAACTTTGGGTAGAGAAGTATCGTCCTAAAACAGTTAACGGTTATGTGTTTAGAGACGATGCACAACGCAATCAAGTAAACACTTGGATCAAAGATAAAACTATTCCGCATTTGCTGTTTAGCGGTAATGCAGGTATTGGCAAGACAACGCTTGCTAAGTTGCTGTTTAATGAGCTAGATGTTAATCCACTAGACATACTAGAGATCAACGCAAGTCGTACAAACAGTGTAGATGATGTACGTGATAAGATTGTTTCTTTTGTACAAATGATCCCTTTTGGCGACTTTAAGGTTGTGCTACTTGATGAGGCTGATTACTTGTCGCCAAACGCACAGGCAGCACTACGTGGTGTGATGGAAGAGTATCATACAACAGCACGTTTCATTCTAACGTGTAACTATCCCAACAGAATTATTCCTGCTATTCACAGTAGATGTCAAGGCTTCCATATTGCTAAGATTGACCAAACTGAGTTTACAGCAAGAGTTGCGGAGATTCTTATCACAGAAGGTGTAACTCCAGACTTAGATACACTGGATACTTATGTAAAAGCAACGTACCCAGACTTGCGTAAATGTATCAACACAGTACAAATGAACAGTGTAGAAGGTGTGC
>JAAHTG010001824.1_pt1 | contig 13463 bp, 12 predicted proteins | sample 6116081 | NCBI WGS metagenome assembly JAAHTG01 (sample SAMN13939989, study PRJNA603662) | sponge metagenome | isolation source: marine sponge | host: Mycale hentscheli | place: New Zealand | collected 2005 | reverse complement strand
ACATTTGGTATAGTTTTTTCAGCTGCTGGTTCAGATGAGAAAGATGCCATTTTGTCTTTCATCGATTTCATTTCGTCCTCGATTACTGCCATTTTGACTTTAATATCTTCCTTAACTTCCATCATTTTAGCTTCAACTACTTCACCGATTAGTTCAACAACGTCTTCAAGCTTAATTTCGCTTAAACCCTCGCCTTCAATATCAGCTTTTTCGTCTTTAATTCCGTCTAGGTATCCTTCCTCTTCAGCGTCAGTTCTTGCGTCCATTTCATCTTCTTTAGATGCGAATGCTCCTTCGTCTGCTTTATCACCTTTCTTTTCAATGACTACGTCATCTTTATCCTCAACTGCTAGGTCGGCACTGCCTTCACCTTTAGCATCTGGGTATTTAAGTCCTGTGATTTTAGAATCTTTATCTAGGATAAATTGGATTCCAGAAGTCGATACGTGTTCTCCCTCAGGTGCTTTAACCATATTACCATCTTTGTCCTCTATAAATAGAGTTTGTCCAATAGCAAATTTTCCAGCTTCTTCGTTTGATACTTTACTTCCGTCTTCTAGTTCCGCTTTATCGAATTTTTCAACGTTTGCTTCTACTAAATTAAAGTGTTGTTTTACTAACTCTTTTAATTCATTTTTAGTCATAGTAAAAAAATTAATTGATAATTATATATCCACTTAATGTGAATACTTAGCTATACATATATTAATTAAAATACTTGTTAAAATCTGTTTGGCTTCTGTTGAGAGAGTTTGTATATTGCGTATGTATGATAGAACATAATAAGTTGCCTCGAAAGCCAGTTTCATTTAGAATTAATACAAATGAAAACATCTGTTGAAAATCTGTTGGCTACCGCATAAATGGTTCGTATATTGGGGTATAATTAAAATGGCAATATTGCCGATAACAAATAAATAAAAAATAAATAATTATGAAAAAAAATGTAAAAAAAATGTTTGATTTTGATGATGAAAAAGTTAAAATGGATTTAGTAAATTTTATAGCTGGTCAAGATACAATGTATTGGTCAGTAATAGACGAAAATGATTTAACATTTGAAGAACACGAAGATGACGATGTTATGGATAACCCTAAATTTAGAATTCATCACGTTGGTCGAATGACTGATAATGCTATGAGTTATTTTAGTGGATTTTCTCAATGTGATGAAAACCACGAAGCAGTTTTTCAATTCATTGGGTTTATGATAGACCAAATGTATGGTAAGATTGATGATGATGTATGGGATGAAGCATTTAAAGAAGGAGAAGAAGTAGAATCTATAAATAAATAAAAACAATAAATAATATGAAAAATTTTAAAACACAATTAGTTACCAGCAAAGGAGATGTAATCAAAACATTCATCTCAAGTTCAAGACCCTCCACTCGATTTGGTAGTGAGGGGGTTGAAGTTAGAAGTAATGACCCAAACAACGACTTTACAATTATGGGTTCATTTAATGTTATAATAGAAACAACTTAATAAAAAATAATAATTATGAAAAAAGCAAACTTTAAAAATGCAGGAGCATTTCCTAAAATATGTGTTGATTGCGGAGTCGAACTAAACCCAGGCGTAAATTGTTACATATCAATGTATAAACGAGGTTCTTACAAATGTAAAGCCTGTAAAAAGAAACAATCAAAAGCAGAACATATTGCGTATTGGGAAATACCTTCCTATAGACAAAAGAAAGCTGATTATATAAGGGAATATCACGATTTAGATGGTGCTGGAGTATATGCTATATATGAAAATGATGAATGTATTTATATTGGTGAATCTCATAAAATTAAATCGCGTGTAACTGCTCATTTTTCTAAGCATATTGCAAGTAATGAGAATTGGTTTCAATCTCCTATCCCAAAACAATTAAGGAAAGGTTTAATAGATAGAGAAAATTTGTCTTATGATATACTTGAGCCAGAAAACGACAAATTAACACGTCAAATACGTGAGACTCACTACATACAAGAGCATATCGCCAAGTATGGTAAAGCGCCTAAATACAACACGTATAAAACGAAGTAAAAAAAGAATGGCCCTCTAGAAATAGGGGGCCAAACTTATGAGAAGAATATCTCTACAATAAAAAATATAATCATTCACAATGGAAATATGAACTTATGCCTATAAATATAAGTTATTTTCTACTTTCCCATTGCTGTAAACATACAACAAATCGTTGCTTGCCGTCTGGGAATTCATCTTGCATTGTAGTGTCTCTAATACATCTACTTAAAAATGTATCTTTGTCTTCTGTTAAGTTTGGTTTAGCTAGTGGCATATTCGTATTCTTTAGATGCTATTATTGTTTTATCAGCAAATATACCTTCAACACTAAAGCCTTTTACAGCCTCTGTTTTAATATATTTGTCCCAAATTTCTTTACTATTAACTTTATAGATACCAAACCAGCTACCTTTAGGTAAATCATAACCATAAGAGTTAGATTTATCGTTTTTAGGGTCTGTTACTAACCATGATTCTACTAATGTTAAATCACTAACAGATTTATTTGGGTCGTGTTCTATATTTACTGAATCAATTAATTTATTTTTCATCAGTTTATATGATAATTTTTTAATACCTTCTGCATCGAAGAATACAAAGTATTTCTCTCCATTTTCATCAACTCTACTAATTAGTTTTTCTGGCACCATTAGAGGTCCAGCTAATTCATATTTGTCTTTTACTGCCTTAAATTTAAATTGTCCTTTAACTATATCCTCATCTACTTCATTTATATTTTCTTTTTTAAAGAATTTAGTTATTCCATTTAATTTATAAGTTTTGAATTGTGAAGCATCTTGTAACACTGATAATTCTGCGTATAATGAGTTATTAAATTCATCTTCAGTAACTTCTACCCATCCATCAGCAACATTATCTTCTGCTGTTTTATTAACGGCTTTTAACGCTACTTTTTCTAACATTTTATCAGTTGCTTCTGTATGACTCTGACAGGGCATATAGTATGTAATTCCACCTACTTCATGTTTATGAGTGCCTTTACATCCAATATTTTTAGCTATTTCTTCAGCTGGTTCTTCATCAACGAATACTGGTATACCATCTATTTCTTTAACATCATTAAATCTACCCATTTCAGCCATTATAATATCTTTGTTATTATCTTTTAGCTCACCCGCCATACGTAATTTCTTAGTAGACCATCCTATCATAGAAGGTCCTCCCCAAAGTAAATAGCTTATGTATCCGCAAGCATCATAGTCGCTTCGTTTAACAGCTAATTCGTAATTATCCTTTTGACGTAGTAAAAATGAACGCATCCTTTTAATTGTCTTAAGTGATAAGTTTTCACCATTAGCAATTTGCTGAGCACGAACTTTACCTACTTGAGTAGCGCATTTATTCTTATTTGCCTTGTTTCTTTTAATGCCTTGTTTAGCCGCGGCAATTGCTGCCTTAGGATAATCGTTATAGGTTTCGAACTTTTGAGAGCTGAAGTATTGGAAGTCTAATTCAATGGCTGGTTCAGCAACTAATGCAACTGCATCAATTCCTTCGAATTCGTTTTCTTCATCTATAGTGAGTTTTAGCACCCTCATATTTTTATGTTTTAAATTAATTTATTATCTCCTGGGTATCCTAATTGATGTAGGAATGATTCCAGTTCTCTAGCTTCTTTATATGTGCTAAATGATGATAGAATTTTAACATTACTGGTATCTCTACCATCGTGTTTATGTCTACTCATACGTGTATACATATTAGTAGTTAATCCTACATATTCTTTAGCACTATCTATTTTATAAACGTGGTATTCACCTGTATTATGTTTATTAAGGTTTGCCCTGTTTATTTTTTTCCATTTCTCCTTATCACTATTATAAGTTTCTTTATTTACTTTGTTAAGATACTCCTTATTATCTTGATAGTATTTTTTAAAATAATCTTTGTTATTGGCTTTCCATTTTGCCTTTTGGATTTTATCCCTTTCAATATTCTTCGCTCTGTATTCTTGGTGGTATTTCTTCTTCTTTGCCTTTCTCTCCTCTATCTCTGCCTCTGTTAATACCAATTTCTTGCGTCCTCTTTTTCCCATTACCTTATTTTTTATATGTTTACGGTAAGTTACGAAAAGTATTTTGCTTCTCCACGCTATCCTGATATTTGCCTTCTACTATTCAACTTTGATTCGGCCTCCTGACTTGATGTTATATCACCACTAATAACATAAGTTTGAATTACATTGTTGTCTACTTGAGTTTCTGGTGCTGTTCCTATTTCAAAATTAGGAGATGATGAAGGTGGACTAGCAGCGATTCCACTTGGTTGAGATATACTATCTCCTCCACCTGCGGCTATGCCTCCTGATGCTTTACCGATTGCTGATTTTGATTTACCTACAGCTTTTGTTATAGCTGAAATTATACTTGCTGCTTGAGCAGCGTAAGCAATAAGTAAAGGTATGTTTTGTGGAAAACCTGCTTTTAATGTAGCGGCAAAACCTGTAGATGTATCTGCGGCTGCTTTAGCTGCTGATAAATTGATACTTGATAAAGCGGCTTTTGCTTCTATTACTAATTCTTTAGCACTTAATATTTGTTTAGCTATTAATGCTGCTTTACCAATTGCGGATTCAGCATTTACTAATCCTATAATACTATCTAAAGCAAATTGCTTCATTTGGACTCTGTCCATTTCTAATCGAGCTTCTGTATCTATTTGTTCATATAAAGCAGCTATCTTTTTATTAGTTGCTTCAGTATCCCTAGCATCTCTATCTTCATTGTCTAATACTTCAGCTTCTTTTTTTAATTCTCTATAATAATCTTCTACTGCTTTAATTGCTTCATTATCCTTACCTAGTTTTTCTAATGCTAATATTCTACGTTCTTCTTCTCTTTCTAATTTAGCAAGTCTTGTTTCATCTTCTCTATCTTCTCTTGCTTGTGTAATTTCTAATACCACAGCTGCTATTGATGCTAATCTATCTTTTTCTTTATTAGCATCATCAATTACTTTTTGTGCTGCTGCTTCATCATCTTTCTTCTTTTGGTCTGCTTTTTCTTTAGCTATTTTTGCTCTATTTGCCTTACGCTTATCAGATGCTATCTTATTTGCGGCATCTATGTCATCTTGTTTCTTTTTAAGTTGGGCTGCTTCAAATGCTGCTGCGTCTGCTTCTGCATCTTTTCTTTCTTGTGAACCTTCTTCTGTTAATTGAGTTAATAACTTTTGTTTTTCACGTTCTAATTCTACTGTTTCTTCACCTGCTGCTTTACGAATTTTAAGTTCATTATCAATGTCTTTAACTCGTTGTTCATTACGTTCTTTAGCTTTACGTGCTGCTGCTTCTTCTTCTGTTTCTGCTAAACCTAAAAATTCAGCTGCTGACCTTGCAAGTCTAGTAAAACCTTCAAATAAATTATTTATTACTTCAAATTTATCTTTTAATGCTACTAATAAACCTATTAATGCTGTAATTGATAGTATAACAATTGCTACTGGGTTTAATGTCATAATAGCATTAAACGCAGCTGTTACAATGTTAACTGCTTTTTGTCCTACAGCAAATACTTTATTTTTTACAGACGCTATAGATAAGTTTTTAGCTAATTTACCTACACCTTCACTAGCATCTTTAATACCCATACCAAATGAAATGGCATTAGCTGCTTGTGCTGTTAATTTATCGAATTCTTCTGACTCAATGCCTAATAGACCTATAGCACCAGTTAAACCGGCAACTGAACCTGCTACAACTTTAATTGCGCCATCTGCTACTTCTAATTTTTTTTCTAATGTAAATCCTTCTACTGTGGCATTTACTTTTTTTAATTCTCTTTCTGTAGCTTGAATTTCACCTGTTAATTTATTAAAATCATCACTTCCAATTTCTACAGTGGATAATTTATTTTTTAACACACCTAATTCTTTCTCAAGATTACCAATGCTATTGGTTGCGTCCCCAGTGTTTACATTAATATCGTAATTTATAGTTTGTGTTGCCATACTAATAAATATTTATTTGAACAAGTCTATTCTTGTCATTATTTTTTGTTTAAACTTATCGTGCCCACCTATTGTGTTCATATCTAATGACAAATAGTGGTCTTTTAGCGCTTGATACGTTTTAATTTTAACTATTAATCCATCTACAACGATTGTATCGAAATTAGGTAGTTCGCGGTTAAATACGTCTATATACACATTGTTAATTCTATATCCTGCTTGCCTCATTCCAAAGGCATTTTTTTCAGTTATTATAACATCATCCTGTATTGACAATAATTTATCATTAGGTAAATCAACTATAATATCTATTTCTTTATGGTTATAATCGTCAAGCAAACCATGTAAATACAAAGCCAAACTTCCACATATAATAAACTCACCAATTTGATATTTTAATATTTTAATTATTTCTCTCATTAACAAGCATCTGTGCAGGCTCCTCCAATAGTAAAGAATCCACTACCAAAGTCTTCTACAATTGTAGATGTTTGAACACAAGCAGTTGAAGTTCCAAAATCACTTTCTTGTATTATATCTGCTGTTCCATCACAACATAAGAAACTAAACTGAACAAATCCACCTGAACCTCCAGTCGCACCGAATGTTACTTCTCTACAAGTTGTTGGAGTTGGTGTAGGTGTTGGTGTAGGTGTAGGAACCGGTGTTGGTGTAGGAGTAGGAGTTGGCGTAGGTGCTGGTGTAGGAGAAGGTGTTGCTGCACCTGTAGTCGTTACGTCATTAAACACAGGATATAACTTAAGTAACTCGACTGATACTACATCAGGTTCTTGTAAGTTAAATCCACTTATTTTGTTAATTCTGTATTGTTGGTCTTTAATAGTTATTTTATCATTTAACCTTATATCCTTATATTCCTCAGGCGTAAAGTATAAATCTAATGTTACTTTTTTACTTTCATTCCAATATAATCCTGCTATATAATTTGCCCAATATGCTTCATAAGCTGTTTGTGCTACATTTTCTGCTACGTCATATGGTGAGGCATTAGGAATAAATTGAGTATACGAATTATCAAAATGTAAATTGAATAAGTTTAATTGATTGCCTATTCCTGATACATTAGCCATTGTAGCATAACCCTCACTTCCACTATAAGCAACTTTTGTTCCTCCAGCATCACCAATAAAAATACTACCACTAGCAGCGTTTGTTAATTCATTATTTGTTAATTTATATCCTATACGAGGTTTAAAGTTAAATGATTTTAAGCCTGAGTTATCGAATTTGTATAAATGAGGTATATAATCATCACTTACACTTAAATTATAAGTTAAATTGCCTTCAGCGTTTATGGAACCTGATGCTAGCATTGTTCCCATTATTATAGGTGAAAAGAATGTTTTAATTTTTCTTTGTCCTTGAGGAACAGTCGAATTACTAACTAATTGAATTGTTCCAAATGGTAAGTTAGGTTGGTTATCTTGTGTTATTTTACTGAATCTATCATTATCAGCACTATTGCCTATAAATGTTTCTTTTGCTTGTTCAGCTAATGGTGTTGTAATTGATATTCTTTCTGCTGTATCAAATTTATCTGTCCAATCTATTTCTCTACCACTTAACATCCAAGTATCAAATGGTTCTATAGATATCATTTGATTTTGATTTGGAGTAGGGAAAGCAACCATGTTAAATTGCTCTAAAAATCCTTTAAATAAATCTAATGTTTTAGTATTACCATCAAATTGTTGTGCCATATCAATAGGAGCATTAGCATATGATATAGGTGTTCCTATAACATTAAAAAATGTGCTATCATTATCAAATATTGTAGACGCACCAATTGCTGTAGGGTCAAAATCTTCATATTGTATTATCATTTCTAATGTATCACCTATATTTAAATTAGGTATTTGAAATGCTCCTGCTTGTGTTACGACTTGAGTGCTACTATAAAAATTAGGTCCAATTAAATATCTTATTGTTCCGCCTGTGCTTGCTAAAGTTACTTTTATACCTGTTTGATATTTTGCTTTAGTGCCACCTACTATAGCATTAAAATTAGTGCTAAAATCAACATTATAAGAACCAGCTAATGGAACTATATATCTGTGTGTTGGGTCAGCAAAATTATTACTTGGGTCAAATGTTTCTAAATTTTCAATTGTTATTTCATATTGTGCCCCTGCTGATTGTGCTGGTATTGTTTGGTCACCACTTAATGAAGATGATATTTGTTCATTTGATGCTCCAGCAGATGTAGGACCTAATGTATCTCTACTTTTAGCTAATACATAAACATCTTTAAATGCGTTAGTTGATAAATTAGCAAATGAACTTGTATAAGTAAATGATGCTTGAGAACATATAATATCTAATAATTCTTTAGCTCTAACTGCTGGTAATAATTGTTGATATGCTAAAGGTGTAAATTCATTGTCTATAGAACCTGATGTCGTTGATATGCCACTAAAATTAATAAATGGTAATGTGCCTGCTGGGTCTAAACTAAAATATTCTTCTTCACCATCATTACCATAATCAATTAATGGATAGTATACAGCACCACTTAAAGGTAAATCTTCTAAATTTGCTGATGATGACCAACTACCTGTAATATATTCTGCTGTTAAGTTATGATTTAATGAACTGAAATCAGCATTAGCAATAAAATCACCATCTAAATTACTTGTAAATTGTATTGCTTGGTCTACTACTTGAACTTTATAAGTTACATATCCATCTTCGCTTGTTACTACTTCTAATAACTGCATATTACCTGCTAATACTTCATCACCATCAATTAAAACAGCAGCACCTACAAAATCATATAATGCTGGAGTATCTGTAGCCCCAATATCATATGCGTTGTTAAAAAATGCGTGATTCTTTTTAGTGCCTGGTAACTGAAATGTTTGTGAACCAACACCGAATAATACTCCAATTCTTGAATTATCGAATGTTGATATATCTAAACGTAATGGAATATTAGAATCTATATCTAAATCCGTTACTACATTCTCATATGTTACTCTTAATACTAAATCTCTCATTATGTTCTACTTCTTGGTTTATTAGAAAATTCGTATTCAATATCTACTTGATATACTTTTTGTGCTTTAATATTTGTTTTCCATCTAAAATTACTATTTGTAATATTAATAGGAATAAAATTATATTCTTGTTGAATGTATACACTTGGTGATGTAAATAATTCTTGGTAAAAATCAGCTACAGCAGTATAACCACCTACCATATTATTTGGTAAAGCTAAGGGTATTGGGTCAGTCGTGATTTTATAGCGATAATTTTGATTCATATAGTATTGCTCGAATCCTCTGTTATACGCGTTATATGAACTGATTTGACTATTATAATCAGTGTTTACTGACATATATTCATTACGTTCATTTATTACAGCATTTTTATTTGTAGGTGTATTTAATCCTATAAAATCCCATACACCCCATTTATTAATAAAAGCAAAATTTGTTCTTGTTTGCCAAGCACAAGGTTCTTCTCTATTAAAGAACATTTCAGCATCACCTATTCCTCTTCCGTGAACGTTAATTCTTATATTAGTCCAAACGTTAGACCCTGTAGAAGGCCATAGAGTTGGTATACTTGCTGGTCCTACAGGACAAGTTACAAATGGTATATCTGCTCCTGAGCCGGTTTGTCTAATTAAAGGTGTTAAGGCATCTAAATCAGCATCAGTCCAATTTTTATTTTGAAGAGGAACTCCTGCATCATCTTTTAATGATACTCGAATAGCATAAGAACCTCTTTGTTCTACTGAACCTGATATATTATACCAAGATGTAGTCATTAAATCATTTTGTGATATTGTCCTATTTCCTTTTAAAGAATCATCTGCGGAAAAATTACTAACAACTCTTTGAGGCCAATTTGTTAAATATAATTTTATTTCCTTATCTCCTCCTAATAATGGAGCTTGATTACTACCTGTCCAGTTAATTCTACTATCTTGATAATTCCAATTAAATGAACCAAAATTACCTGCTGGTAAAGGTGGTATGAATGGTATTTCACCTAAACTAAAATCTGCTAATGTTGGGTATGCTTCTAATGCTTGTCCTATTACAGCACCTGCTGTTCCATTAGATGTTACTTCGTATGCTTCAGTATTAAGAAAATTACTTACATTTATTACGTTAGTAGGAAATAATGGATAAGCACCACTATTAACTAAATCACTTGATGCTGTATAATCACTAACATTATAGTAAGCATTAAATGATGGTGGGTTAAATGATGATGTTGGTATACCATTTACTCTACAACCATATAATACACCTTGACTACCTGTAAATGAATTAGATATTATTGTTTGTGGTCCGCCTACAGAACCTGTAACGTAGCCTGATTCGAAGACCATTTGTTGATTACTCATATCATAAATTTCTAATGAGTATCTATGTGCTGATGATGATACACCAAAACTTATTACATCTAAATCATATAATCCGCTGCTGCCTGACCAGCTGAATGAGCCACTACCTCCAAAACCCCCTGTAGGATAAGAACCATTAACTCTTAAATTTACATCTACATAGTCACTACCTGTAGCTTCGTAAACAAAGAAGTTAAAACTACCTGTTCCACTATTTTCATAAGTAGGTGGTTGTGATGAAGATATAAATTGTTGTTCATTCCAAGGTTCCCATACTGCTCTATTTAATACTAAGTCACTACTTGATACTGCTGGGTTACCTACTGAACCATTACCATCATAAATTGTTACTGATGATGAAGGTGATGTGCCATATTCTTCTCCAAATTTAACTTTGAATTGTTTATATGATTTTATATCCGCAGGTGAATCTTTACCTATTGAAGCAGTAGGGTCTTGTAAATATAATGTTGTATCTTCTTCTAATTTTCCTCTACAAGGAACTGCTACATTAAATATTCCATATAATTGTTCATTAGCTGGTTGTTTTAATCTTGATATTAAATTATCATTGTAATCTAATACATCACAAACATATTTGTATTGTGGTAAATCAATATTTGATGACACTACAGCATACATTAATTTTGTATACGCTGTATTCATTTGTGTTGGTTCTTGTGTAATTGATACTGCCATTATCTTCCTATGTTTACGTTAGACATTTCCCAAGATAAATCATATTGAAATAATTTTTGAGACCATTTATTTGTTTTCCAAATATATGAAGCATTTTTAATGTTTATAGGTGCAAACCCATTTGGTGCGGTTTGTCTATTACGATAAAATCTTCCATTATCAGCATTTAAATTTACTATTGCTTCATTTTGAATAAATACAGATGGTGATTCAATTAATTCTGTTAACCAATTACTCGTTTCTGTATTCATATAATCAGTTGTTACTGAGAAATTATCTATATATGTTGTATAATAATCGTTTTTACCACGTTTATTAACGTTAAATACCGCGCCACTACTTGTATTCATAGTAGCCCATGGCAATTGTGGTTGCGTGTAATTTTTACGTTTAATTTTACTTGTGCGAGATATTGGATTTAATACATTGTAATAATCCATTACCCCATATTTGTTTATAAAGGCAAATCTTGTTCTACCTTTTATTATTTCACTATTGAATTCATTATTACCAATTAATGTTTGGTCATAAAATGAACAACTTGCTTGTGTAAATCCTATATTGTAGTTATTTGATACACCATCTATTTCATATGTTATTCTACTCCAATTATTTTTATGAATATAAAATGATGCTGAATTAGCATTTATAGTATTAGGAAACATACTAGCAGATAAATTAGCAGGTCCTATTCCTAAATGAACCAATGGTGATGGTGCAGTTAATGAGGGAACAAATGATGTTGAATTTTGATATACTAAACTCCCACTTTCATCATATAATTTTGCATCTACAAATGAATTACCATTTACATTATTATCTTGTATCATTGATACTGTTTCAAAATCGTAGCTAAATGCTTCGCCTGTTAAATTATCCCAATTTCCACTAGTCCAAAAACTTGATGTTTGATATGCTGGATTATTTGTTAATAATGGATTACCACTATCTTCACTCCAAGATGAGGTAGGCCAATTATAAGATAAATTGCTATACTCATTAACAGCAGGCACTAATAATATGTCATTACTACTTTCAAATGAAGCACTAAATGCTGGGTTACCTACTGCTCCTAATCCATTATAAGATACTATACTACCGCTTGGTGAGTCAGCATATTCTTCACCCATTACTACTCTAAAATAAGCAGCATTTGTATTACTATATTCACTACCAGTAGCTTCCATCGCGTTATCATACGTTAAATACGTTGAACAAACGCGGGCTATGTCTATCATAGCAACTGATGCGCTTGGAAATGTTTTAATGGTAGTTATTGGAGCTGTTCCTCTTTGAGGAATGTATATTTCTGTTACTAACCTATATTGTGCCATACTCATAGATGGACTTGTTACAACAATAGGTAAGTTATTTGTTGTTGCGTTTACTTTATTTGGTGATGATACTATTGATAAACTCATATTATGATATTGTTGCGCCTGATTGTATAAATTGTTTGTTTATATCTTCAATTATATCTAATTCAGCACCATCTGTAATAGCTTGGGTTCCAAAATTTGTTGCTTCATTATTAATTGAGTTTACTATAAATGGTTTTTTAGGATATTTTTTTACACCTCTTTTAGATATACCTTTAGCAATTGCAAACGCAAATGATTTAGGTGTCTTAAATTTAGAAGGCACTGATATATTCTTACGTTTAATCCAATTTTCAATTGGTGCTATTGGTGGCATACGACCTGCTTTTCTTGCTGGTCCTCCATCTTCTAAAAGCTCACCATACCATAATAATGATATTTCTAATTTTTCTCCTTGATTATTAGGTAATGTTATTACGTTTGATACAATTGACCTTGATAAGTTACCTGTGCCGCCTGAATTGTTTTCAGCCTCTTGAACTCGCATTTCATCTACTATATGAGTTCCAAATTCTACTAATGCCTTATCTAAGTTCTCTGTATTCATTATACCTTAGGAAAATTACAATAATCGTAAATACCACTTTCTGTATATTGTATTGTAGCTACAAAGCCATATACTCTATCCATAAATGCTTCTAATGTAGGTGTTATACTCTGTATATCATAAGATACACCTGCTGCTTGATTATCACTTGGAGGTCCCCAATTCATGTAACCACCAAAATCATATATTGTTGTTTCCATCTTAGACATCACTGCCTCAGGCGACTGATTACTTAGTTTAGGAACATCTAAAGCATATAATTCAAATGCTAATACTCTTAATCGTGTGTCTTGAGAGTATCCTGGTGATTGTAATGGTCTTAAGAAAACATAAGGATACTTTATATTTTGACTTGATGAATCTAAATAATCGATACTACCGAAGGCAAATGAGTTTACATACTCATGCTTATCAGCGGCATCTCTAAATGTTTGAACTACGTTTTCTAATGATGTCATTACTCTTCTATTTT
>JAAHTG010000487.1_pt2 | contig 13467 bp, 9 predicted proteins | sample 6116081 | NCBI WGS metagenome assembly JAAHTG01 (sample SAMN13939989, study PRJNA603662) | sponge metagenome | isolation source: marine sponge | host: Mycale hentscheli | place: New Zealand | collected 2005 | reverse complement strand
TGCTTGCTCTGCCGTACATTCTGCCCGTGATGTGGGGTTCGACAGTGCGAAAATCGCAGGGTGTATATTCACCTCGGCCATGGTGCGCACGACTTCTTCAGTGAAGGTGCCGGGTGCACCAGTGGCACCGATAAGGATGTGCGGTTTGATCTCTCGGATGGCATCGACAAAGCCCAATTGTGGGCCTTCGTGGGCATAAGGCAGGTTGTGCGACATCAAATCATCGCGGCCTTCCACAATCAGGCCGTTGACATCGACATAATGTAGCCGTTGGCGCGCCGTGTCATTGCTTAGGCCTTCGGATTCCAGCGCAGTGACCATCAGGTCGCCGATGCCGGTGGCAGCAGAACCTGCGCCCAGAAACATGACTCGCAGGTCCTTGAAAGCGATCCCGGTTCCGCGCGTGGCAGCATATACGCCAGCCAGACTAACAGATGCCGTACCCTGAATGTCATCGTTAAAGCACAAAATTCGGTCTTTATACTCCGAGAGCAGACTGTAGGCGTTGGGTGTGAGGAAATCCTCAAATTGTATGAGCGCCTGAGGGTATTTGTCCTGCACAGCCTGCACAAATTCTTCAACCAGGTCCAAATAGGCCTGGCCTTCGAGGCGGCGGTGCGGGTAGCCGAGATATAAGGGGTCGTTTAGCAGCTCTTCATTGTTAGTACCCACATCCAACATTACCGGCATGCACTGGCGCGGTATAATGCCGGCGCAGGCAACATACAGCTGCAACTTGCCGATCGGGATGCCCATGCCGTTTGCGCCCAGATCACCCAGTCCCAGAATGCGCTGGCCGTCGGTGATAACAATCACCCGCACGTCAGGTCGGGGCCAATTGTCCAGCATTTCACGGATATTGCCTTTGTCCTCAGGCGTTATGTAAAAGCCTTTGGGCCGGCGAAAAATATGAGCAAATTCCTTACAGGCCTGACCAACGGTCGGCGTGTAGATAAGCGGCATGATCTCTTCGATATTTTCCATAACCGTGCGGTAAAACAGGCGCTCGTTGCGTTCATGCAGCGAGGCAAGGAAAATGAATTTCTCAATGTCGTTGCCTTTACGCCGCAAATTCTCAAGAACCCGGTCCAACTGAGTTTCCTGCGAGCCCAAGCCGTATGGGAGTAACCCATTCAAGCCGTATTCTTCGCGCTCTTCGCGGGTGAAGGCTGTCGATTTATTGAAAGCAGGATGATAGAGGGCGCGGTAGCCCTTGAGCGGACGATATGGAGCCATTAATGCCCTCCGTTGATGACGGACGACCCTACGATCATAGCGCCGGGCTGTCCAGTAACTGTACCTAATAGTTAGATATCTTTCGGGCGAAAAGGTTACACGGTGTTGAGATTGCGCATAAAAAAAGACCCCGGGAGGAGGGGCCTTTTCTTGGGTTGAGCCGTCTGATCTACTCAGCGGCAACCACACTCATGTCAGGCGTGGCTTTGTGCCATTTGCGCATTATTGCTTCGCGTTTGGAAGGCATGATATACGCTTTGGTCATGTCGCCGCCCATTTGCTCAGCTACCAGTGGGTCCATCACCTTGAACCATACTGGCGGAATCCACGCCGCAAGATACATGGTGAAATATCCGGCGGGTAATTGCGGTGACGTATCAAAGTGGCGCAGGCACTGATAGGGCCGTTCGGCGTGAGCATGGTGGTCAGAATGGCGCTGCAGATGAAACAACATGATTTGCGTTCCAGCTGTGGTGCGGCTGTACCCGCTCGTAGCGGCCATCGTCGCGCTTGCCCCGCATCAGGCCGTAATGCTCAATATAGTTGGCGCTGGAAAGCATCAGGTTCGACAGCAAAGCCGCAATCAGCAGGTATGGCAGAATAATCAGCCCAAATACTGCAATCATCGCGCTGTACATGGTTAGGGTGATCAGCGTGTTGAGCAACACTTCGTTTCTAAGCGAAAAGGCAGACTTGCCCGCGCGCGCCAATCGCGCCTTTTCAATGCCCCACGCTCGTACATAGCCGCCCGGCAGCTCGTGCAATACAAACTGGTAGAAGTTTTCGCCCATCATGGAAGTGGCGCTGTCTTCAGGGGTGGCAACTTGCACATGGTGGCCCATGTTGTGTTCAACACGGAAGTGCCCCATGCCGCACAAGCAGAGAAGGAAACGCGCTACGTTAATAGAAACCTTGTCGCGCCGGTGACCAATTTCGTGGCCCGCATTCAACGAGCCCGCGCCGTTCAGGCCAGCGGCAACCGTGATTGCTATATAGCCGTTCCAACTGAAGGGTTGGGTTGCGATGAACCATGCACCGACCACCCAGCTTAGGTAAACAAGTGGTAGGCCCATATAGGCTGACCAGCGATAAAAAGGATCATCGCGCAAGCCTGGGATTGCCTCGCGCGGAGGGTTATTGGTGTCCTCACCGCCCAAGACTTCGATCAGCACCGCCCAAGACTTCGATCAGCGGCACCAAGCCATAGAAAAATATCGGCGTTAGCCACAGAGTTAGTGGATGCAAAGTTTCCAGATACCACCAAACACTGATAACCGGCAGAACGCCGAGAACGGAAGCAAGGGGCCATAACAACTTTTTGTTGTCTCTATAGGGGACAGCGGCGTCGGTCATGGTTGGTTTCTTTCACTGTTGCAGGTGCGGATGTAAGCGCAGGGCTTTGATCATCTCTAGAATATGCATGGGCGGTTACTTGTCAAGAACTATTGATAATATTATCAATAAAGGATTAATGCCTTGAAATACGGTGTGTTTTTTGGCTATCGTAAACAAAGTTAGTCAGGAAAACCCACATGGCACGTGCCGTTCGTACCCGACTCAGTCCTGAAAATCGCCGCAAGCAATTGCTGTCGGTGGCAATTGACCTGTTCGCTGAAAAGGGCTTCGGTGAGGCCAAACACGCGGATATTGCGCGCAGGGTAGGGGTCTCGACGGCGGCGACCTTCGTTTATTTTCCAACTCGTGAAGCACTGCTGGATGCAGTGGTTGACGAAATTTGCACGTTTTACCTTAACCTGTTCGATGGCATTGAAGGCATCAAGGGTGGGGCTGCGGCGATATTGCGGGTATTGGCGGCGCAGTCAGCTGATATTGTTGACAGTCATCGCAGTTATGCGGTGGTTCAATTAGGCTGGGCGGCGCGGTTTGATCCCGAAATGCGTGGGCGTTATCTGGCGTTTCAGGAGGAGGTGCTCAGCAAACTCAGCGAGATTTTGTGGGCATCGGAAGACAATATCAGCCGGGAAAACCGAGATGATGCGCGTATTCTGATGTCTGCCAGCCAGGCGCTGGCACTGATGAAATTGGACGGCGAGCCAGAAGAAAAACTGGCGCGCTTCACCGATCACACCATTGATGTGGTCTTGGCTTATGGGAAAGACAAAATAAATGGGGAATGAATAGTAAGTTCCAAACAACTGATAGCGAAGGAAACTCAAGATGATGATAGCATCTCGGTATGTTATTGCCGTGCCAAAGCTCTCCACTTCTTCGATGTATTACCGCGATATCCTCGGATTCGACATTGTAGAGATAGAAGATCCCGGGTGGCTGTTTTATGTGAAAGACAAAATATGTATTATGGCTGGAGAGTGCCCTGATGCGTTGCCTCCAGGTGATTTAGGGGACCATTCCTATTTCGCTTATTTGGTCGTTGATGACATAGAAACTTATTTTGAACTTGTTAAAAGTCGAGGCGGACATATTTTGAAGAAGTTGCGGCATGAACCTTGGGGTATGCATGAATTTGGTGTCCGCACTGTTGATGGACACCGACTAATGGTTGGTCAGCAAGCTTAGTTAAGGGGATTTTCTTTTGGCGGAAAAGCCCCGGCGAACCGGGGCTTTCTGGTTTTCTGTAGTGAAGTTGCTAACTCCACCTAGCCGCCTACCTCGGTCGGTGTTGGCGGTGGTGTATTCCGTTTAACCGGCGTGTAGGTTTCCAGGTCCTTGAGTACCTCCTCGATCGCCCGCTCAAGCTGGGTGTCCTCACCCGCGTTTACCCTCGCCGGGTCCAGTGTCACATCGATGTCCGGTCCAACGCCCTGGTTTTCAATTTCCCACTCACCCTCGGGTGTATAGAAACGGAAGAAAGGTACGGTCAAGAAACCGCCATCGATCAGCTGTGGGTTGGTGGCAATGCCGATCAGGCCGCCCCATGTGCGCTTGCCGATCAGTTTGCCGATGCCCATGCGTTTGAAGCTATAGGGCAGGAAGTCCCCGCCCGAGCCAGCATCCTGGTCGATCAGCATAACCTTGGGGCCAAACACGGCACCGCCGGGTGTGTCGAAGGTCATGCCGTCGCGGTCCTGCCATCCAGACAGATATTGGCGCGATAGCACGTCGGTGATGTAGTTGGCTGCTTGGCCGCCACCGTTTTGGCGTTCGTCAATAATCATCGCCGCTTTGTCAGACTGGGCGAAGAACATACGGTTGAAATAGGTGAATCCACCGCCTGCAGTGTTGGGCAGATACACATAACCAACTTTGCCGTCTGATGCTTCCTCGACCCGTTTGCGGTTGCCTTCAACCCATGCCCAGTGGCGCAGTTGCCGCTCGTTGGCAATGGGTTCCACTACCACATCGCGGGTATTTGAGCTGTCGCCGTCACTGCTGACGCTGAGTGTAACTTGTTTGCCGACCGTCTGGATGAAATGGGCGTATATATTGCCGCTGCCGTCAACCGGTGCGCCGTTCACCGCATGGATGAAATCACCTTCGCTGACACCGATGCCGGGTGCGGCAAGCGGTGCTTTTACAAACGGATTCCAGTTTTCACCGCTATATATGCGGGCGACCTGATATTTTCCGCCGACGACCCGCAAGTTTGCTCCAAGCAGGCCAATCTGCAATGGTGCGTCGGTATACAGATCACCGCCGCCTGTTCGGTTATGACCCACCTGCAGCTCAGAGATCATATCGATGATCAGGCGTGTGAGATCGCGGCTCGTTGCCACATGTTGCACAAGTGGCTGGTATTTTTCGTATATGCCATCCCAATCAAGTCCATGCATGTTTGCTGCATAGAAGTATTGTTTTTCAAAGCGCCAGGCTTCGTCGAACATCTGTGCCCATTCTTCGCGTGGATTGATGAAGGCTTTCACATCGCTGGTGTTCAGTTTTTTGGCTTTGATGTCTTTAACTGCCTTTGCGGTCATCAGGCCGTTGGAGCGGGTATTGACAATCACATGCTTGCCGTCTGCCGACAGGCTGTAGTTTTGCACCAAATCCATCGCCTTTGCGGCTTTTTTGTCTTTGAAGTCAAAGCGCATCAGCTTCGTGGTCTGGCGGCCGCGGCCATTGGGCTCGATGGTGCCACCGGGCTGGTCGCTTTCCAGGAAGAACAAGCCACCATCGCTGGCAACCTGCAATGCACTGTATGAGCGTTCGGCAACCGGCAGTGCGACAATGCGGTCTGTCAGGCCGTCCAGGTCGACAGTGATTGTATTGTCTTCTTTCTTGGCATCGTCACCATCTTTTTTCTCGGGTTTCTCGTCAGAATCCCCAGAATCATCGGCTTTTTCATCTGATTTGGCTTCTTCATCGCCGGGCTTTGGCAACAATGGCGATTTGCCGTCGGCAGCCAATACGGCGGCATAAAGTCCGAAGCGAATGGGACGTTCCTGGGTTGACATGTCCAGGCCAACCGAGGTTGGTCCGGCGTTGGTGCTGGCCGCAAAATACAGGTAGTTGCCGTCCGGGCTGAAGGCCGGTGATGCAGCGTGGCTCATGCCGTCTGTGATTTGAGTGTGGCTGTCGTTCTCGAAACTATAGAGATAGATATCGTTGAAATAATTTCTGCGGGCTTTGGTGTAGGCAAGCCATTTACCGTCTGATGACAAACTGACGTTGACGCCTGAACGTCGGTTGTCGGTGTATATTTTACTGGTGTCACCCGACGTGGCATCCATCGACCAAACACCCAAGTGGTTGTCAGAATATAGGATCTTTTCGCCGTTTCCAGACCAGTCAACCAGAGCATAATCATCGTCGCCGAGGGCGAAACTGCGTTTCACCGCGCCGCTTTGATCGGTAACAATAAGCGAATGCTTGCCGCCCTTGTCGCTGATATAGGCGATTTCATCACCCTTGGGGGACCATAGGCCTGAAGATTCTCTTACCCCGGCACTGCGTGTCAGATTGCGGGTGCTGCCGTCTTTGAGTGGTACGGTATAAACGTCGCCGCGCGCCGTGACGATCGCCCGCTTGCCAGTGGGGGAAAGGCCGCCTGCAGTCAGGTTGCGCATTGCGTCTTTCCATTGGGGCCGCGCTTCTGGCAGGTCAGGGGCCAGTGTTACGTTAACAGCCCGGGTGCGTCCGCGCCGGGTGTCTACTACTGCCATGTCACCCGCAGTTGTGGTGATCAATATGTCAGTGCCGTTGGCCCGTGCCCATGAAATATCCCAGTCTTTTTGATCGGTTACCATGGTCACCGATTTGTTGCCGGTGTCATATTTCCAGACATTTTTCATGCCCGACCTGTCTGACAGGAAATAGACATCGTCGCCGATCCACATGGGATTGGTGTCAGACGCGCGAACATGCGGAATTTCTTCCCATTCGCCGGTGCCGTATGTCAAAACCCATATGGGCGGCGTTGATCCGCCCCGGTGGTTGCGCCAGGCGCTGGAGCCACGGTGGGCTGTATTATATGGTTGGTAGGCTAGGCGCTCGCCTTTGCTGTCCCAAACACCGCTTTGCATTACGGCGTCCATTATTTTACTGGGAAAACCGCCGTCAGCGCTCACATGCCAGGCTTGCGCGCTACGGCCGCTGGTCATTTCGCGGCGCGAGGTAAACAATATGTTGGTACCGTGCGGTGTGAAACCCTCCACAATGTCTGCCCCAGGGTGCCATGTCAGCCGTTTGGGTTGTCCACCGGAAACCGGAATGGTGTATATATCGGTGTTGCCGTCATAGGTTGCGGAAAAGGCGATTGTTTTGCCGTCCGGCGAAAATTGCGGCATCATTTCAGGCGCCCGGCGCGTGGTTAGCTGCCTGGGATTGTTGCCGTCGCGGTCCGCGACCCAAATGTCGCCGCCGTAGGTAAATGCGATATGGTCCTTTGAAATTGCGCCCTGTTTGACCAATCTTGTTTCCGCTGATGCACCCTGTGCGAATGCAATAGCGGTTAAGCTGGCGGATAACGCCAGTTTTAATAGTCTATTTTTCATGTAACCCTCCCAATGTCTCGCTGGAAAACAGCGAGCGTTTTTGTGTGTGTTCAGCTTTATTCAGCACTTGCGCCAGCCGGTGCTTTTTTTGTTCTTGGATGCCATTTGCATCGAAGCTGTCCATTAAATGTGGGCGCGCGGGGCGCGGTCGTCAAGTTTTATGGTGTGCAGGCTGCCACGTGTGGCTAATTTTGAGTGGATGGCCAGAAGAAAAAGCGTCTTGACGGCAGCTCGGTGCTCTTATATACCGGCCCGGCTTTTGGCGGCTGTGCAGCAGTTTTGAGTTGCTCGAGAAGTCGCAAACGCGCCGAAAGCATTTTGCTAACATTCCGTATAAATTCTACAGATATTTTATGGATTTTATCGCGGCGAAGTAGCTCAGTTGGTTAGAGCACCGGAATCATAATCCGGGTGTCGGGGGTTCAAGTCCCTCCTTCGCTACCAATCCAAAAGCCGGTCCTGTGTGGGCCGGCTTTTTTCTGTATTGGGGTTGTCGATAACAGTTATGTCGGTTACGCCGTTGCGTATTTTTCCGGCATCATTTCGGCGACGCAAATCACGCGCTCTGGCGGGAAAGTAAGCGTTACCATTGTGCCTTGGCCAACTTGACTTGAGATATCACAACTGCCGCCGTGCAGCTCCATCATAAGGTTGACGAGGTGCAGCCCTAATCCAGTGCCACTGTTTCTCTTTGAATAGACGTCTTCCCCTTGGACAAAGGGTTGTTTGATCAATGCAAGCACGTCATCGTGGATGCCAAAACCGTCATCGATAATTGAAAGTTGCAACTTGCCATTTTCCAGCAAAATGCTCTCGAAGCTAATCCGGCCTGTAGTCTTGGTGAACTTGCGGGCATTGGACAGGATATTGGTAATGACCTGAACGATCATACGCGGATCAGCCAGTAGAAAGTGATCTGTTGAAACGCCCTCAATCTGGATGTTTCGCTGTGCAAACACTTTTGGTGGGCCAACGAGAGACTTGGACGAAGTTATCATGTCCATCAGGTTGACATTTTCTTCGGCCAATTCCATTTTGCCAGCCTCGATCTTGGCCACATCAAGAATGTCGTTCACTAGGCTAAGCAAGTGATGACCACTGTCATTAATGTCTTTCGCATACTCGACGAATTTTTTTTGGTTCATTGCCGCCAAATCGGGATTAGACAGAATATCGGAAAAGCCAATGATGGCGTTGAGTGGCGTACGCAGTTCGTGGCTCATGTTAGCAACAAAGGCCGATTTAGAGGCGCTTGCTTGCTCGGCTTCCAATCTGGCTACATGCGCCATCTCAGCCGCAGCAGTCAATCGTTCGGTGGACAGGGCAAGTGTTTTGGCCTCGGCTGCTTGCGCTCCCGCTTTTCGCAGCGTTTCACCGAGTAGGCTAAAAACCGCAATGACCACGACTTGCCCAATCAAGCTATTGAGCAGCAATAAACCACCAATTTCTGCGGGGCTAGCCGATCCAAACAGAAAGCCCAGCGCCGTTGTAACAAGGGAAGTGCCGAAGAATGCGAACATCCATCTGTAGCGCGGTCCTTTGGCATCACTGAAGGTTAGCATCAAATAAAATGCTGGTATCCATATTTGGTAAAAGTCGAAGTTGTTACCTTTGGTGAAAGCTGCTTCAAACTGTCCAGACAGCAAGAATAGACCGCTGGAAACAATATATATATTGCCCAGCAATTTGCCGTGGTGGCGCGGCAGCCAAATATAACCAAGGCACAATAAAGCCGACACAATAGCTAATGCTGGCACGGTAAAATGTTCCACGGGCGTCATCAAAAGGTTGCTGATGCCAACGTAACCGCAGATCGATGTAGCCGCGCAAACACCGCCCGCGACAACAGCCATTTTTTTGTTTGATTTAAGAATTTTTTGCGCTGGCATATGGCCTGTACATCTTGTCCTGCTACCCGGCCCCAAATCCGATAAATAACTTACTTGTCCGAAGTTAACAAACTGAAAACAAATTCACGGAAACTGGTGCGTCGTCCACCGGCCTCGGAGAGAAAACTTAGCCAGTCCGCTGCACGATAGTTTAGGGTGATAATTAGCTTATTACGAGATAAGGTTCAGTTGGAATAATCAGGGGAGGGAACCATGAAATATTTTTGTCTCGCAGTTGTGATTTTATCTGTCAGCTTTGGCTTGCAAGCATCTGACGAAAAATACGGTGATAAAGTTGCAACGCTGGATACCACTATCCATACGCTTTACAGCGTTATTTCGGGTGACAAGGGCGTTGAGCGCGACTGGGATTTGTTTCGCTATTTGTTCAAACCCGGTGCTCATTTAATCCCGTCGGGCAAAGGCCAGGATGGTGTCGTTGGACTTCAGGTGCTGACCCCTGACGAATACATCGAACGATCTGGCGCGTTTTTGGTGGCGAATGGCTTTCACGAACGGGAAATCGGCCGCAAGACCGAGCAATACGGTGTGATAACCCATATATTCAGCACCTACGATTCGAAGCGCACATTGGCTGACAAAGAACCCTTTGCGCGCGGCATCAACAGCATTCAGTTGCTAAATGACGGCAACCGCTGGTGGATCATTAATGTGTTCTGGATGGGCGAAACCGAGGAGTTCCCACTGCCCGACCACTATTTGAATTAGTTTGCTGTTATATCTGGTTCTCCCTCTGTCTTTGAGTGATCCAATCCCAGATAACAGCTGTCAGCATCGATACAATTGCCAGCAACAGGATTTTTTCGGCCAGCTCCAGTTGCATGAACGGCGTTAAGCCGGGCACGCCTAGCTGTCGCAGAATGAAAAAGCCTGCATGGGTCCATGCGCCGATTATGAAGGCAAACCCGCAAGTGCCAGCTAGCCACAAGGGTATAGTAAGCCGCGCGAGTGCAAGCGCCGCGGCAAACATCCACAAGGCTTCAAGATTGGCATGGGCGTGGCCGTATCGGGCGTCACCACGGCTTTGACTGTGGGCCTCATACGTGCCGAACTTAGTTAGTACGTCTGCGACCTGGGCGGCGGTTGGCGGTGCGCTGGCGGCGTCCGCATTCATTGTTTCCAGGCTTCTCGCATACTCGCCGTACGCAGGCCATAAAATCGGGCTTTGTACAGTCGACATATAGAACGCCATATAAATGCCGAGCAGAAACAACAAAAGGGCAGATACCTGCATTGAGCGGGTGATCGTTTGAAGTGTCATGGACTGGCTCCTCGTTGTGGTGAGTTGCTCAGTGTTGCGCAAAAACCTGCTTAATGGAGGTTAATTTTCCCATAGAAGGTCGAAAAACCAGTACGAAAACTGGTTTTTGCCGTGCGGTGGGCGCCGATTACTCAGGCAATGTAACGGTTTCCCGGCGCTTGCTGCCCGCTTCTACGTCTTCGCGGTAAAACAATAGGTCCCGAAACTCACCCTTTGCATGGAGCGGTAATTGATTGCCGTAATGGGCGGTGCGTGCTTCGGTTGTGTTGCCGGTCTCGAGGATGCCTTGCGCCTGGATTTTGTCACCGAACTCAACGGCTGCAACAAAGCTGTTGCCGCCCAGCACAGGTATTGTGCCGTTTGCGTCCGCTCTACCGAGAAAAGCAACCCTGAAGGCACCCATGACGCCGGGGCCCACGCTTGCGGGATGGTCTTGCCCTGCGTGCCTGGTACGCACGACTTGGCCCCAGGGTACGTCCAGCGCGCCGTATGTTTGCTTCACAGCAGCTGCTGCGCGAGATAGTGCGGAAGCAGCGCCAGCGGTGTCGGCGATGCCGTCCGGCGTGCTAAGCGGTTTGTCCAGTGACCATTTTTCCGAGAAAAACGTTTCGGTGTAAATACTGCCAATGCCAACTTGCTGAACCCAATTTAGGAACAATATGGCGCCGCGGCTGTCCGGAAGGGTTTGCCTGTCCCAAGCGTTCAATACAGCCATGGCTTCTTGTATTGCGGCGTCATCCGATGACGCGGTTGCCGCTTGCAGGTCATCCATAATCCGGTCGGCAAATACCGCCCGAGTGGACTGGCGGTATTGCATCAACTCGTCCCAGCTTACCGACGTGTCGTTGACCAACATAGAGGCTGAGTTTTGTGGGCGGAACGGCATAAATAGCGGTGCGGTGTCTGCAGGGAAATCCTCGGGCTTTAACGCCATTGGGAATGTGCTGCTCCACGGCGCATCATTGGCATTCTGTACAAAACCGGACGATGGGTTGCGGAAGCGCGGTAGCTCATCATAAGCGCGGTAGCCCTGCCACAGTAAGTCAGACTTGGTGCCGTCTACGATGCCGGCCCAAAACGCGACATCGCCGGTTTTGCGAACCGGTTGAAGGGCATTGAAAGCATAGAAAATATCGCCGTGCCGGTCAGCATAAACTGCGTTAAACATCGGTACTTGGTGCATGGCAAGGGCGGCTTCAAACTCGTCCACGTTGGCGGCGCTGCCCAGCCTCCAATATTGCTCGAACATACGGTTATGGCCCGGTTCTTCAAGGCCTGCGACGCGCAGGGCCAACGCTTTGCCACCTTTTTCGGAAATCACCGGGCCGTGCACTGACCGCTTTAGGGCTATGCTATGGTCGGACAGAGTGCCGTCTGCTGCCTTGACCTTGAGGGTGACACTGCTTTCCTCGAAGGGCACCGTTTCTCCGTCGAACTGGTAACCGACGCCTGCCAACGTTAGCTCATACATGTCAGCACCGTCATAGGTGTTAACCGTGTGGGTCCAGCCCAAATCTTTATTGAAAGCAATTACCAGATTGGGCATGCCGATCAATGATACACCGTATGCGTCATATTCAGGCGCGGTGATGTGGGCTTCGAAAAACAGAAATTGATCACGCCAAGGCAGGTGCGGGTTCATCAATAGCATGGCGTTGCCGCTTGCGGAGCGCGACGGCGCTATAGCCCAGGCATTGGAGCCCGGTTTTTCATCAGGTTTTTCGGCTTGGGCCTGCCAGCCCTGCGCGATTTGCTGTGCGCCGCCAGCCACGAAAGTGACGTGAATGCTATATTGCATCTGGCGCAGGATATCCTGTGCGCTGAGCGGCAGAACGACTTTCATATCATCATTGACCGCAGCCGGGTTTTCGCTGACCCAGTCATTCATCCCCTGAGCGAAAGCGCTTAACCGGGCGGCATAATCCGACCCTTGAGCTTCTAACAGGGCATCGGCGCGCTGCGGCAAGCCTAAACGGTGAACCAAAATGTCAGAAGCCAGATTGCTTTCACCCCAATATTCCGCGGCGCGCCCGCGCGAGGTGCCGTAAAGCTTTAGTAGAAGATTGGTGTGATTCTCCATTTGTGCTCGGCCAAAGGCGTAGTCTGCGGCAATGGCACTGTCGGCATAAATATGCGGTACACCGTACTTATCCCACAATATTTCAGCTGACTTCGTCGCGCCCTCAGGCGCGCCGCCGTCTGTTTCAGAACAGGAGGCAACCACCATAGATGCTGCCAAAATTAAGCTTTTTGCTAATTGCCCCATGTCTTTGTTTTCCCTTCAGTTTCAATCGCTGCTGCCGTCGCCGCGCAGATAGGTGTCAAGGAACTTCACGTAAGCGTCTGACGCCTTAATGCGGTTGGCTTTCACCCTGAAGCCGTGCCCTTCACCGGGGAACAGAATATATTCCACCGGTACACCGTTGGCCTTGACGGCAGCGACAATTTCGTCACTTTCCACCGGCAGGACACGTGGGTCATTTGCGCCTTGCACAACGAGCATGGGTTTGACGATATTATGGGCATGGAACAAAGGTGATATGCGGCGATGACGTTCTTCATCCGTCGCAGGGTCACCCATTTCGTCGTAAAGCGCTTCGCGGAAGCTTTCCCACCAAGGCGGAATGGACTTGAGCGTGCGAACCCAGTTAGTGACGCCGAAAATGTTAACGCCAACATCAAAGGCCTCAGGCTCAAACGCCAGCGCTGCAGCCACCATGAAACCACCATAGGAACCACCGATGATGCCGACCCGGTCACCGTCGACCCAATCAAGGCTTTCCAGATAAGCGCGTCCACGCACTATGTCTTGCAGGTCACCTTCACCGTGGGCCTTGTCGTCCATATGGAAGAATGTTTTGCCGTAGCCCGACGAGCCACGGTTGTTGGCCCCAAGAACCGAATAGCCATGGTTTACAAGGTGCTGAACGAAGGCACGATATCCGCGCCGGGTTTGGCCGCCTGGACCGCCGTGAACCAGTACAAGAGCAGGGGCTTTATTGTCGACAGAAGCGCCTTTTGGTTTGTAAAGAATCGACGGAATTAGCGTACCGTCGAAACTGGGGTAGCGCACCACCGTTGCCTCGACCAGCTTGCCTTGGTCAATAGCCGGGTTCAGCGCCGTCGTCAGACGTTTTGCCGTACCGGC
>JAAHTG010001822.1_pt1 | contig 13468 bp, 30 predicted proteins | sample 6116081 | NCBI WGS metagenome assembly JAAHTG01 (sample SAMN13939989, study PRJNA603662) | sponge metagenome | isolation source: marine sponge | host: Mycale hentscheli | place: New Zealand | collected 2005 | reverse complement strand
AATTCCATATCACAAAAATCTTAGTGCTCCTCCGTCAACATAAACAAACTCTTGTCCACACTCAGTGCACTTGGCGTTTGATTCATTACGTAATAAAGTTGGCATGTTACAGTTAGGACAAGGTGTATCACCTTCTTCTATATACTCTTCAATTGCTTTTCTTGCATAGCTATGTATCATTGCATCATGTGCACCACGATATTCTAGCTCTTCTTGTTGCTCAATAAAGAGCTCTTTCATTTTTCCCATAATATTATTTTTTAAGTGGATTGTAGTAATTAATTTTTGATTGATCAAATCCTTTAACTGCATCAGCCACCCATTTCTCATCTTGTGTACCCTTGTACATAAGTATGTGACATGTAGCTGTCTCAGTTGGATTTAACCTGAGTAGTCTTCCTATTCTTTGTGCTGTCTTTCTTTCATTACCATATGCATGCATAATAATACCAGCTTTTAGGCCAGGTATTGTAACACCTTCTGATAACTGTAACACACAGGATAGTTTATCAATCCTTCCATCAGAAAATAACTCAAGGTTTTCATCTGATTTAGGATTTTTAGAATGATAACTGTGCTTACACATTCTATCAGCTTGCTTTTGGGTATTAGCAAATACAATACATTTAGTATTTACATTATTAATAATACCTTTTACATAAGCTTCTTTACTTGTGTAATCCATTAGAGCTCTCATACGCATAATTCTACCAAACTGTATTTGTTTGTCTGTATTAGCTTGTGCTAGTCTATTGGTAACATAATCATAGTCTTTTCTTTCTGATGTATACCAGAATCCACCTGCCTTGTTTTTCTTCTTTAAAGAAGGTAACTTAGACAATTCTAACTGATGTATAATGATCTTATAGTCATTAAGTATCTTAGAGTCAGTTGCATCATCCGTAGTAAATGTATATTTAATAGGGCAATACTTTTGCACTAACATCCCCTTTTCAGAGGTTGTGTTTTTTGGTGGTGTACCTGTAAGACCAAGAATTCTACCTGTAAATCTAGCTAGAAATAACTCATGAACATATTTAAGTGAATGACATTCATCTAAATATACTATATCATAGTTATTTGGTTCTCTCTTTTTTAATGAGATGTATGTAGTAAATGTGATATGCTTAACTAAAGCTTCTAATCCCATTTTGCCTAACTCATCAATCCATGATTGAGCTACTGAATGTTTTGGAACTACTACCAGTACTTGTATAAACTGATCATAGTATCTTTGAAGGTGCTGTATTGCTATTCTAGTTTTACCTACACCCATAGATATGGCTAAACCACATCTTTTATGTTGCACAGCTATTGCTAATGCATCTTCTTGAACTACGTTTCTAGTTGGAACAGCCGTCCCAGAATTATTTGCCATAATATTATTGTTATTGATAATACGATTGTCCAAGCTAATATTTTAATTAGCCTGTCTTTTTGATATTGTTTCATTTCTCTTTGGTGTTAAAGGTGGACCCTACAGGACTTGAACCTGTGACCTATCCGTTATGAGCGGAGTGCTCTGACCAACTGAGCTAAGAGTCCTGGTAGCCGGAGTGGGACTTGAACCCACACGAACTATCCAGTTCAACAGATTTTAAGTCTGTCATGTCTACCAATTCCATCATCCGGCCTGGTGATCCCACTAGGATTTGAACCTAGAACCTACAGCTTAGAAGGCTGTTGCTCTATCCAGTTGAGCTATAGGACCATAAAGTTATGTTCTAGAGCCTGAAAATCCTAATTCATAAGATTCTTCTGGATGTTCTTCTATCCACATGTGACAATTCCTACACACTGGTAGCCATGTAGATGTATCTAAGTAGTATACACCACGCCCATGTTTATGATGGACATCAGTAGCTTGCACAGAACACTTATGGATCTTTGCATGACATACTGGTTTGTCTGTTAAATACTGCCTACGCAATTTGCTATAAGCAGTATTTAATTTAGACATTTTGCTTGAGACTTTTTTAATTCCCATTTGATTTGATAGTAAAAAAATTATTAGGTAACAAACCCACGGACATGAACTTTAGTATGATATCTTCATAAGATATACCTAAGTCTTTGAATGTCATTGTGTTTTTGTAATCATCTAACGTTTCTTCAGCCGGAATATCAGCTATAAATAAAGCTAATGGGCTATGAGGAAATGTTTTCCTAAGATAAGCATTAATTCTCTTATTACAAAGAGTTTGTTTCCAAGCATTGATTTCTCTTTGCCCACGTTTCCAAACTTTTGAAATACGTCTTTTCTTATCCCAGTGTAGTTTAGTAACTTCTTCAGGTTTATAAACATTAAGACCATGCAAAACACGTTTAAACAAAAAATGTTGATATGGATTAAGTTTACTATACTCAAAAGAGTTAATAATTGAAGGTGGATGAAGTTGATATTCTTCTAACAACCCTAAGTACTGATAGCGCTCAATACGCTTGCTTAGTAGGTCTTGTTGTTCATTGAGTTTGAGTTTTGAAATTTGTTCATTAGATAGCATGTTTGTTGGATTTATTTAGTTATGAATTTAGTAAGAGATATGTTATATAGGCTGAGGTTTTTACACCCCAGCCTTATAACTGTTTAATTATAGTTCAAAAGTTTCTTCCTCTTCAACTATTTCTTCTTCTGTTTCAGCAACTACTTCTTCTTCAACATCATCTATGTCATCAACACTTTCTGTTTTCAAACCAAATGCTTCTGCAGTTGTTGCTTTCTTAGATTTTTTTTCTAAGTTAAAAGCAGTATCATTTGCAGCACGGATAGCATCACCATTAGTGTGCTCTACCAATACATCCTCTTTAGTTAAATCAAGAGTGTATTGTGTTTTCCTATAAATAGGTTGTCCGTCTTGACAGCAAATAATACCAGTATCACCTGCATATTTGTAATCTCTGTCTGGATCTTTAGAGTTAAAAGGCTCTAATGATTCCACTACTACAATTTTACCAGGTAAATATTTACCTAAACTTTTAGCATAAGCTGTTAAGTCTTCAGTAGTACCTAGTACTAAAGTTGTTAAGTTTTTTGGTGTTAACCAACCATTCTTAGTAATTGTAGATCTTTGCTGACCTAATCTAATGTATCCATACTCTGGATTGTTTTTACTTAAGCGTACAACATTACCCATGTCATCCGCTAGGACTTCTACTTGATTTTGCATTTTTAATAAAATTAAATGATTAATAAAATAATTGTGTGTGATGATTAACTATCATCAGAGTGAAAATACGGGTCTTCCAGTTTTTCATAAGCTTCAATTTCATCTAGTGCTGGCTCATACTCTTCAATATTTTCTATTGCTTCATCTGAGACAGCTTTACCAGTTGCTTTTGCAAACTTATTATACCATGGATCAACCACTTCCTTTGTGTATGCTGAACTAAGGCCATTAAGATCATTGTACTCCTCATCTGAGAGTGAGAGGTACTGTTCTAGAGAACATTCTATGATTCTGCCATTAGGAAGTTGTATTATCATTATCTTATTTAATGTTTATCAAAGATAATAATATAACTTAACCTGTGTCAGAAATATAAAATGAATTTGGACTTAATTCAAAAATAAAAAGCATAAATATAGCTAACGCATCATAAAATGGTCAACTTATTACCTATTCTTGTTATGTATTTATGTGTTTTTAGCTCTTTTATCCATCTTTTAACAGATGATTGACTTGAGCCAGAGTCATCTGCAAGTGTACTAATTGATGGCCAACAAAATCTTTTTTTATTAGCGTAGCAGCATAAAATACTATACAAACCCTTAGCTTGAATAGACAAGCTAGGATCTGTACAGACAACATGCTTAACTATACCAAATCTATCTGATTTCTTTGACATGACTTTTTAAAAGTATCAGCATAGCCATTGATTCACTAGGTTCATTAGCTAGTTCATCATCATTCATAGCATACTTGTCATTCATATACCTTCCAAAAGATATATTTTTACCATCAGCATCTTTGAGTGCGTTATCTAGTAACCTCCATGATGCTTGCTCACTATGCAGTAACTCCATTGATATCTGTGCCATTTTCTTGAAATTTTAGTTCTGTTTGATTAATGTCTTTTAAGAAAGGTATAAATCTTCTCTGTACATGAACAGCATGTAAAGGACTAAATGATGCCTCTGTATGCTTTAGTACTTTATTCTCATCATGATACATAAGATCAACCTTTATTGTACTGTGAAACGGATCATAAGGATCAGATCCCCATGATGTATCTCCTTTAACACGACCATACACATAGTATGGGCTAAATTCATCTCCTTTACCCAATAAACCCATGTCTTCAAGTACATCTATCTCAAATTCACTACCTTCATGATACTTAGGTGCTATGACTTTTACATAATCACCAATTTTAGTTGGTACAAATGTTCTTTCAGTTAACATAAGATGAGTAATAGCTTCTAGAGCTGACTCTTTTAGGTCTCTAAAGATAATATCTGTTATTAAACTTAGATTCTTTTCTTGATTGACAGATTTACTGTCAAATAATTTACTTAAGATACCCTTAAGTATCTCTTGCTGAACGTTATATTGTTTTTGCATAATAATTATTGATTGCGAACACAGCCAACAACACTAGTATTAATATATAAATATAATTACTGGTGTTGTTAGTGGTCCATATGTGAGCCTTTTTATTTTCTTCTTTGGAAGATTAAGGTAAATAATGGTAAATCTAACTCCCAATGGAAGTTGACCTTTCTCATATAAATACCAAAGCCAGCATTCCACTGACATTTTACTCTTGGTAAGAGATGAGTTGTTTTCATGTTTATAACCCAGAAAACTGCATTAAAGAATGTTATAATCCAAAATGCTAATATGAGAGCTAAACTCTCTGTTGATACTGTTCCATCACTAGCTAATATTTCTATGAATACATAGGATACGGCTAATGGAATGATAATTACATAAAGTAATTTGATTAGATACTTTGAAATTTGTTTCATGATAGTTTTGTTGATTTAATTAATATAAGGTTACTTGATCTAGATTGTTGTAGCTATCAGCCATATCATGAGGATAGAGATAAAATCTACCATCACCAACAGGTGAGTTAGCATTATTAAAATATACTGTTGCTGGATCTATGTAATCAAACGAGCTTATTACAACTGCGTCAGGATTACTTACTAAACTTGTGTCCATAGAATAAATATTATACTCATCCTCATTGTCACATTCAGTACAAACAAGTTGCCAAGCATTATAGTTAGCTACAAGTTTATCAGCTGCGGTTACGCCATTACTGTCAATAGACTCATACATAAAGTATGTCCATAGTAATGATCCGCCTGCACCAGTACTTGACATAGCATATATTTCATACGATGCATTACTTGGTGGCATTGGTTGAACTATTTCAAGTTCTTCTTTTTGACAAGAAGCAAATGATAGCCCAATGAATAAGGATAAGATTAAATTTTTCATGATAGATTATAGTTTAATTGATTAATGATTAATGCATCTTGATGTGCATATGAAGTTTTGCTTCTCTTCTTACGGTACTTTCTCATTTTTTTACATCCACGAGATGACCCACAAGATTGAAGTATTGGTCCTCCTACGAATAAGAGTAACATTAAATAAAGGAATTGCTTTTTCATAACTATTTAGTATTAGGGTTTGGATTTAATAATTCTTCTGCTTCTTTAGCTGTTCTGAAGTAAGTTGATATACGATCATAAGGCATACCATCTTGTGTACGACCTATGTAATAACCTGCTGCAGATTTTAGTACTTGATATTCTGATATATTATTTGACATAAGAGTTTAATATTAAAGATTAAAAATAAAGAGCCTGGTTACCTCTTAACGACCGTTTACCCGGTTGACGATGACTGTTACATATTCAACAGACAAGTCAAATACACGGTTTCAGGTTGTCAAACCTTACAGGCATGTTGGCCCTAACGTATACGAGGTTAAGCTGACAAACTACTCCTCTTGGTGTACAAAGTGACACCCAACACTCCCGTTGCCACGGGTTAACGATATAACTAATAGAGATATTTACTCCGCTATTCACCTCCATCCATACGGTAGGATTATTAGTTATTATAATATAAAGCTAATAACCATAACCTGAAGTCTTATTGGTATTGTTGACACATAACTCTAGTTATGGTATTAGCATATTGAGTTTAGATTACTGTAAGTTCTCTCTTACGCCAGCAGCTTACTGGATTAGACCAACCATGTTTATACAGGTATTTATCTATGTTCCTGTTTTAGTAATTTATTTACTTTTCTTCAAAGCATCTTCAAGTCTTTGAAGTCTAAGTTTCTTTTCTTCTTTCCATTCTTCATAACACTGTTGACAAGTATGAACCTCATCACAAGTGCATGTTAGCTCAGGAGATATCTTATAGAGCTCCGAAGCATATTGTGCATCTTCAAAAAACATTATTTGTTCCAAGATTTAAATAGCTCACTTGCATACCTATAGCTAAGGCTATTGCCCTTAGTATCTTTAACTACTATAGGCGTTGTACAATAATTTACAATGTCTTTGATCCACATAACGATTTCATATTTATCTTCATGCTTGTTATAGTTTCTTTCTATGTTTGTTATTTCCATGATAATTTAGTATTAGTGGTTGTTTGCAATATTGCGGGTACTATGCCTATTATCCTATAGAGGAAGACAAACATAATACCTTTGTTGTATTGTTGAGTGTAATAGTTACTCTTGTAGTAACGTTAGCTATATTTATATTATTAGTAACAGTGATAGTTATAAGAGTGGTAAAAGGTGGTTTTTTGTGGGTATATGACCTCACATTCAGTGTGACACACACAAATAAAATAATTTACCACAATAAATAAGTTATTTAAACTGTTTTGTAACTATAGTCTAACATTTTTAGCTTTTGTAGTTAATGTTAACTATTTTGTTCTAACATTCTGTAGTTAGGGAGCAGACGTGCATGGAAATGCACGCCTACAGCCTAATGTTACAGTTACGCAGTTACAGGTTCCGCTTTAAGTGCCTGAAGGCTCTCTACAGCTTTACCTTTAGAGTTAGCTTCAGATATTTGCTTACCATTATCATGGGCAACTAATATATCTACAGCATTGACATCAGCACTAAATGTTGATATTCTATAGATTGGCTTACCATTTACAGAGCAAGCTATCTTTGTATCACCCGCATACTTAATATCATTGGCAGGATTTTTAAGATTGAAAGGCTCTAAGCTTTCCTTATGCACAATCTTACCTACTAAACCTTTATTCAATGTTTCTTCCATTGCTTTAAGGTTTTCCATACTACCTTGGATTAGACACGTTGGTGTTTTAATATCTACCCAACCACTCTGTGATACAGAGAATGCACCTTTTTGTTCCATTACTACAAAGCCGTATAATGGGTTCTTAGATGTTCTTACTGTTAATCCGTCTTCTGATTTTCTTACTGTTACTAAATTCATTGTATTTAATTTTTGATTAGAAATGCGGTAATACATTCCCTGAAAGTTTATATACATAATTACCTATGCGTTATATAGTTTGGGAGCAGAAGGCATTGGAAAATGCCGTTATGTAGTTTGTGTGTGTACGTACTATAGTTACTGATGAATACAAACAAATCAATGATGTACTGATATTCAGTAGATACTTACGTTGACACAGTAGCACTACACTACTCCGTTGTGTGAGATACAGATGTGTACATTTTTATTTTTTAGTACACTTGTTTTGTATCTATACACAAGTTGCATAGCAGTACCCAATGTTGATAGGGGGTACCCGCAATGCAAAACTTAGTTGGGGAGCAGAACAGTAATACCTCTTGAAAGTGCCAAACACACAATTTTTTGGTAGGGCGTAGGGGCAATTTTACAGTAGGCGGGGGGATGTTGTGCTAGAAAAATTTTCATAGAATTTTTAAATTTAGTATATTGTTCTTATAGAAGGGTTACTCACTAAATAAAATGATATGGCAGACTGGGATGACAACAATGGAATAGAAGGAGGCGGTTTAAACGAGGTACAACAGATGCAGTTAGATGCTATTATCTTAGATACGGCATATAACAATGCGTGGATGTTGTTGACCGGGGAGATCACTTTTGACGAACTTATCTCAAGTCAATTCAGTGAAGGAAAAGAATTAGTGATGGCTTATGATCCAGACAAAGGACCAAAAGTAGAAGAGTTTGAAAACATGATAGCGTACTTCGTAGAAGAAGAAGACTATGAAAAGTGTGCACAACTAAGAGATATCATGTTTAAGGCGTATCCAGAAATAAATGAAGCGTAAAGTTATGGCAGTAAAAAGAAAAACAACTAAAAAGAAAAAAAGCACCGTAAATAGTAGTGGTAACTACACAAAACCGGGAATGCGTAAAAGATTATTTAATTCTATCAAGGCTGGTGGCAAAGGTGGGGCTCCTGGTCAGTGGTCTGCACGTAAAGCTCAAATGCTTGCTAAACGTTACAAAGCTAACGGAGGCGGATACAAATCTAAAAAGTAATGAAAGATCTAACTCTAAATATTGGTAATATAATTTGGATTATAGGTATTATATTCACAATGGGTATAGCCTACAGTCAAATAGCACAGCTATCTGATGATATGATGGTTTTAGAACAAAGGCTAGAAAAAAAGATTAAGATGATTAATGAATCTGAAGATAGAATAGTAGAACTTGAAAAAGATTTAATTAGACTTGAAGAATCTCAATGTAAACACAGAAAGTAATGGCTTTACCAAATAAAAGAACTAAAAAGAAATCATCTTGCTGGACCGGTTATGTAAAAAAAGGCGTAAAGAAAAAAGGAAATAAAACCGTAAATAACTGTGTACGTAAAAAGAAAAGGTAATGGCAAAGACTAAACAACAAAAAAGTCTTACTAGATGGACTAAGCAGAAATGGAGAACGGCAAGCGGAAAGAAATCTTCTGAAACCGGAGAGGTATATGCACCGTCTAGAACTATATCTAAACTTAAGAGTACTAAGAAAGGTAAAAAGAAATTGGCTGCAGCTAACGCAAAGAAACGTGCTGCTACAAAGAAAGGTAAACAACACGCAAGTCACGGATTGCATAAAGGAAAGAAAAGATAATGGCAGTTAAGAAAAAAGATAGTAGATTAGCTAAAGCTGGTGTATCAGGATATAACAAGCCTAAACGTACACCGGGACACCCAAAGAAGTCTCATATTGTTGTAGCCAAAGAAGGAGATAAGATTAAGACTATACGTTTTGGACAAAAGGGTGCAAAGACTGCCGGTAAACCAAAAGCAGGTGAGTCAGCTAAAATGAAAGCTAAACGTAAAAGCTTTAAGGCTAGACATGGCAAAAACATAAAGAAAGGCAAGATGTCTGCTGCTTATTGGGCAGACAAAGTTAAATGGTAGGATATGACAGCAGCAAATTTAAGAGAATTAGGATTTACTAAGATGGGTCATCATGAAGATGATGATTGGCCAGAAGGATATTTTTATTTTAGTATTGAATTTGGAGACATGCTGTTTCATACCGGGGGTAATGATGAAGCTGAAGAAGATGGGGGATGGTATATTCAAGATCCTACAATGACTATTAAAATATGGCAATATTCGGAAGCCAAAATGTTAATTGACGTACTTAGACGTAATACGGTTTCTAAAATAAGTATCTAAACTTTTTTTATTTAAACTTTTTTTTATACATTTGTTTTTATTAACTTATAAAAACAGTAAAATGTCAAATTCAAAAACCAATTTAAATCTTCAAGACAAAGATCCAAAAATGTCTAAAGAAGAAATGTCAGCACGTAGAGATGAAATCACTCAATTCTACAATGATAATATTCCACACTTGGAAGTTCAAGCAGATTATGAAACATTATTGGCTACTATAGAAAAAGCTAGAGCAGAACGTATGCAAGCTCAAATGTTTATGGCTCAGCAGTATGCTGCTCAAAAAGGTGAAGGTGCTCCAGATCCTAATACAGAAGAAGGTAAAGCATTTCAAGAAGCAATGGTAAAAGCAATGCAAGGTGAAACAGCTTAAGAAAGGTAGCAGAGGTTCTGATGTTAAAACTCTACAGACAGCATTAGGACTTACCGTAGATGGGGTGTTTGGACCCTTGACAGAAAAAGCTGTAGAAAGGTTTCAATTAGATAAAGATTTAATGGTTACCGGTGTAGTTGACTCAGATATGTGGGTATTAGTACTTAACATGGAGTATACTATAGATGAAGCAATAGATGAAGACACTGATTCAACATCTCAATATTTTACTACAAAATTTGATCAAGTAATTCACAGGCATTATTTACCTAAAGGTGAATATATTAAAGGACCAATAAAAAATAACTATATATTTTTACATCATACTGCAGGAAATCCAAATCCATACAGATGTATTGATCATTGGGGAAGAGATTCAAGAGGTAGAATTGCAACTGAATTTGTTTTAGGTGGTATTAACCATAGAAATGGTGATGATGAATTTAATGGTGTTATGGTTCAAGCATTTCCAGAAGGATGTCAAGGTTGGCATTTAGGTAGAACAGGATCTGGTTACATGAACCGTCATTCTGTAGGATTAGAAATATGCAACATGGGATATTTAGATAGTAAAGATTTTACTACTTATGTAGGTTCTAAGTGTATTAAAGAACAAGTATGTGAGTTGCCTGAACATTTTAAAGGTAAATTACATTGGCATAATTACTCAGAAGCACAGATTAAAGAAACTGAAAAGTGGATTAAGTATGTTGCTGAAAGAGATGAAATAGATATAAGACTTGGATTAAAACAATATATAAAAAAGTTTGGTCCAACAAAGGGCTTTGATTTTCAAGAAGATGCATATTATGGTAAAGTCAAAGGATTGTTAACACATACCAATGTGAGAAAAGGAAAAATGGATTGTTATCCTCATCCTGACTTTGTTGATATGATAATGAGTTTATAAAATGGCACTAGTAAATAAAGTAGATCTTAAACATCAAGTAGATATCAATGTATCAATAAAATACCAGATAGTTACGTATTGTTTTTTTAATGATGTACGTATAAGTAATTCTGACTTAGATTTTTTAAGTGAGTTAGCAAAACAAAGAGGAGTTGAATTAACTAAATTTTGCACCACAACTGTTAATACAGGTATATTTAAAAGTGCACAATCTGCTAGAAATGCAATCACTAAAGCAGAGAAAAAAGGTTTATTGATTAAAACGGGACACAATAAAAAAACAATTAAGTTAAATCCTGATATTAATGTTCAATCTAATGGTCTAGTTTTATTAGACTATAAAATATTAGGCCGTGAATCCCAAGAATCATAGAGACTTGAGAAAGGGTATTGCAGATGAGGTTGGAGTTCATCCCTCAGTTGTAGATGATTTTATATCATTTTATTATGCAAAAGTTAGAAAGAAACTTTCAACCTTAGCTTATCCTAGAATAAATATAGATGGATTAGGTACATTTTATTTAAGAAAAAATAAACTTGAAAAGGCAATTTTAAAGAACAAAAGTTTATTAGGTAATATAACTAAAAGAACGTACAATGGATTTGCACAAAGTGAAGACATCCATAATAACATAAAACAAATGGAAACAGCCATGGATCAATTAGAAAAAGATATCCTTAAGAAAAAAGAATTTAGAAATGAAAGGTAAGTGGAGTAAATATCTTGATGTGTTTAAAAATGCTGATAAAATTGCAGAAGGAATTAAGAATAGTATTTTTAAAAAAGAACATATTGAAGCAGTAGCAACTGATAGATTTCAAATTTGTGTTAAATGTTCTTTATTTGATGCAGGAGGAGATAAGTGTGTTGCTCCTGGTACTCAACCGTGTTGTGGAAGTTGTGGTTGTAGTTTAGCTTTTAAGGTGAGATCTTTATCTTCTGAATGTCCAAAAGGATTTTGGGATTCATATACATCAGAAGAACAAGAAGAATTAATAACCAAACAAATAGAAGACAATGGAACTAATAATTAACTATGTATACAATGATACTGTAACTTCTTTAGAAGTAAAGAATACTAATTCATATTGGTATACAACAATATCATAAATATGGGACTAAGATTTATAGAAGAAGGTCATGTGTATGAAAGCACTACCGAAGAACAAATAAACTGGCTAAGTGTAACATCATTTATTGCTAAGTTTAAACCTAAATTTGACAGAGATGGTCAAGCAAAAAAATCATCTAAGAATAAAAGATCTAAGTGGTATGGTATGACACCAAAAGAAATAATTGCTGCATGGGATGGAGAAACTCAAAGAGCAATTAAACTTGGTAACTTTTATCATAATCAAAGAGAAGCAGATATGCTTGATCTAAAAACAATAGGTAGACATGGTGTGGAAGTTCCTATTATTAAACCTATTATTGATGAACAAGGAACTAAATTTGCACCAAAGCAAAAACTTGATGAAGGCGTTTATCCAGAACATTTAGTATATTTAAAATCAGTTGGTTTATGTGGTCAAGCAGATGTAGTTGAAGTAGTTAATGGTTATATAAACATTAATGATTACAAGACAAACAAAGAAATAAAAGAAAAAGGATTTACTAATTGGGAAGGGATAACCAATAAAATGTATAAGCCTGTTAATCATTTAGATGATTGTAATTTAAATCATTATAACTTACAGCTCAGTATTTATGCGTATATTATTAAAAAGCACAACCCTAAACTAAAGATAGGTAAATTAACTATTCAACATGTTAAGTTTAAACAAGTTGGGGAAGATGCAAATGGTTATCCCATTAATGAACATGTAAATGGAGAACCTGTTTTAGAAAATATTAAAATCTATGAACTACCATATCTAAAAGATGAAGTTAATTCTATTATAATGTGGTTAAAAGACAACAAACTATGAAAGAATATATAGCAGCAGTAGAAATACAATCAAGAAAATCTAAAGTACCTACTGATTTTAGATTTGAGCAAACAAAAATATGCATTGATCTTAGTAAAGTAGTATGGTTTAAAGAATACTTTCATGTAGCTACAGATAAGTTTCAGAATACACATGCTGAAGTACTTTTATTTGGTCAAAGTAAACCAATCATTTTAGTTATTGGATATGAAGAATTAAAGAAAGATGTATTAACATTTCAAAATAAAAAATAATGGTAATAAGACTATTTGATATTCAAAACAGTAAAGTTGTGTTGACAGAGCATTGTTATGCATTGCCATTTTTAAAAGGTATAATGGAAGAATATCCTGATACACATATGGCTGTATACCAATACTTATTTTATATGTCATGTCCTAATCCTGATTTGAATCCTTTTTTTAATTTACCTGAACATGAAAAAGAAGATATAATTATAGAAGAAATACAACTAGAAGAATCTCCTGAAGACAGCAAAATAAGATATGCTTTAGATATGTGTAAAAAATTATATGAAACTCCAACATATAGAGCTTATGTAGGTATAAAATCTATGTTAGATAGATTAGCTAAGTATATGGAAG
>JAAHTG010001821.1_pt1 | contig 13480 bp, 12 predicted proteins | sample 6116081 | NCBI WGS metagenome assembly JAAHTG01 (sample SAMN13939989, study PRJNA603662) | sponge metagenome | isolation source: marine sponge | host: Mycale hentscheli | place: New Zealand | collected 2005 | reverse complement strand
TTAACCAAGATGGTACTGCGGCAATCCTCAATACTTTGCGTACACAGGACATTAATGGATTTACTAAGTGGATTAACGGAGATACTGGAACCGAATACCCTATTCAAACTGTATCTGTATCTGTAGTCAACAATGATTTATTCTTAGTAAACAAAAGAACAACTGATACTACTACTACTTACACAATAGAAAAGTGGGACTTTGATTACCTATTAGACTCAGCTATCAAACGAACAACTCCTTCAAGCATAATAAATAATAATTTGTATTTAACAACTCCTATTGGAGCGTGTCATTTAGATGGGCAAACGGTTAGCGTTGTAGCTAGAGGTAATACTCTTCCTAAACGCGTAGTCCAAGCAGGCGGTTTTATTGTTTTAACTGATGAAGAAAAGACTTTTATTCTTGGTTCTGGTGCTGTAATTGACGTAGAGGTAGGTTATAACTTTACACCTAAGATTGTAGGTATGCCTTTGAACACTGCTGGCCCTGCTGGACAAAACCAAATGCGTGAGAAGAAGATAACGCGCATGAACTTGCGAGTGTACAAAAGCTCTGGTGTATACATTGATGATAATCCTGTACCTATTAGACAGTTTGGGGATGCGGCAAACACCCCATTAGATTCCAATCTACCTGAACAAACTGGTATTATAGAAGATAACAATGGTGGTAACGGATGGGGCATAGACATACAGCCTGTGATTACAGTACCTAGTCCTACACCATTCCATATCCAAGCTATAGAATACGAGGTAGAATCATCTTAAATCAAGTAGCAAAGCAAGATGAGATATTAAAACTACAGTCATTGATGTTAAAAGGTGACACTGTAGAGTTAGAAGTAAAGCATCATTTTAGTGATGGCTTATATGCAAGAGAGTTGTTCATCCCTGCCGGAGTTTGTTTAGTAGGAGCGTTACACAAGACGACTCACTTGTACATGGTAGTAAAGGGTAGATGTAAGGTGTCTAGCCAATTTGGTAACTTGGAAATAGAAGCTCCGTTTATGGGAGAGACTATTCCGCAAACTAAGCGTGTTATATACGCTGAAACAGACTGTGTATGGATTACATATCACCCTACACACTTAACTGATATAGACGAGATAGAAGCGGCTTTGTTAGAGCCAGAGGATATTTAGATGAGTTTTGCAATAGTGGCTAGTTTAATGGCGGCAGGCACAGCAGTAAGTACCTATGGTCAAATACAAGCTGGTAAAGCGGCAGAAGAACAGGCTATAGAACAAGCTAGACAAGAAAAGATTGCCGCTGAAGGCCGTGAATTACAAAGACGACAAGAGCTAAATAAAGTTCTTGCTTCTAATGTGGTTGGAGCGTCTATGTCAGGTATGACTGGAGAAGGAACCCCTGCTAGTATTGCTTTGGAAAGTGCTAAACAAATAGGCACAAGCGAAGGAATGATAGGGCTGTCTGAAAAGTTAAAGCGCAGACAGATAAGAATGCAAGGAAAAATGGATAAAGGAACTGCTTACACTCAAGCTACATCTACTTTGCTTAAAGGTGCGGCTGATGCTTATGGTGGATTTATGACCTATCAGGAAAATAAGCCAAAACCAACTTCTGGGAAAAAACCATAATGGCTAAACGACCTAGACAACAACGCATTGAATCTTACGGAGAGTTCCGCCCTACTGGGGCAGATGGCTCTATATCTAGGCGTATGCAGGCTCTAGCAGGCTTAGGAGAGACTGTAGCAGGTGTTGCTGAACAGTTTGGAAGGGCTAAGGCAGAACGTGAGGCTCCTGAGCAAGCACAGCAAGCTGTAGAAGAGGCTGTTACTGTTGATCCTGAAACTGGTGAAAAAGTATTCGGTGCAGTTCCTACTCGTAGAGGGTGGGGGTCTGAGGCGTTTAACCGTACTGCGGTCAATGCTTATCTGTCAGAAGTAAGTATGGATGCAGATGCAAAGTTTATAGAGTTACAAGAAGCTTTTAAGGACGATCCAGCAGGATTTGCTTCTAGTGCTGAAGCATACCGTGACGCGACTATTAAAGGGTTGCCTGCTGATGCTCAGATTAAAGCTAATGAAGTATTAACAAATCGTATATCTGCTACTGAACAAAAAATAAACACAGAGTTTTTACGACAAGCTAATAATAAAAACATTAATACATTAAACAATTCCATTAATGTTGGCTTAAGAAACATTGCTAACTTAGCTAGAGAAGGTGATTTAGAGTTAGCTAATTCTGAAGCAGAAATGCTAGAACTTACTATGGATGCGCTGGCTGAAGCTAGTCCTAAGTATGCAAGTGTTGTAAGCGAGCAAAAAAGAAAACTAAAAAATAAAATTTATGAGCAAACTGAATTATCTAAAATAGATGCAATTAGTGAAGAGCAGGGTATTCCTGCCGCTATGTCTGCATTGGATGAGTTTCTTAAAAAGCCTGTGCCGCAAGGGTATTCGCAAGAGGAATTAGACGCATTTGAGGTAAGCACACAAGAAGATTTAAATAGACAAAACTCTCGATTAAAAGCGACTAAAGCAGTGGCAACAAACGAAGCTACTGCAAAAGTGCGAGATTACATAACCGCTAGAACTTTAGGCCAGCCTATTGACGAGCAAGAAAGAGCAAGTGTATATGAAATTGCTAAAGGGACTCCGCTAGAGGAGAAGTTATTTTTAGCTGATGAAATAGGAATCTTTGCTACTGCCTCATTACAGGCTAGAAATGAAATGCTTGATGCCGCTAGAACAGGTGGCTTAGATCGTGCTGATGCCTACAAAGCTATGTTAGTAGCTAATGCAGATATTAACAGGCAAGCTACAAAAGATGGATATTCTTTAGGAGTTAGCCAAGGTTTAATTGAAGAAATTGAATTCGACATTAATGATCCAAATTCATATTTAAAAAGAGAACAACAGGCAAAAGTTTTGTCTGCTCATTATGGTGTTCCAGTGTCACCATTAAATGATAATGAAGCTACAACTTTGGCTCTTGCAGTAAATGAAATGTCTGCTCAACAAAAAACAGATTTAGCTAATTCTTTCAACCCAAGCTCAAATATATTTGCTCAACTTGACCAAAAAGGTCAGGGTTTATTTGCAATGGCTTCTTCTATTGGAGATGAAACCATTATGAAAGAAATCTTCTTAGGCCAAGATATTATTAACGAAGGAACGCAAGGAAAACTACCTGTAAATTATAAAGACATTTTTAATAATTTAATTGGTAATTCATTACCTGCAAACGCTTCTCGTCAGATTTTAGATGGAGCATTAGCTCTTGAGGCTTACAATAAAAAAATATCTACACAAAGTTCTTTTGAAGATTCTATACAACGAGTTTCTGGAGGAATTAAGAAAATAAATAATTATAAAGTATTGTTACCTAGAGGAATTAATCAAAATACTTTTCAAGATTATATAGATGATTTTACTCCACAAAATGTTGAAAGTTTTGGAGGCATTCAAGGCCATACTCCTGAGCAAGCGGCAAGGGCTGTAAGCAACGGACGTATTATTTCTTTAGGCAGTAATAGATACGCGGTAATGATAGGCAAAGACAAAGATGTTACTGCAATGATTGCTAATGATAATCCTTTATTAGAGCCTCAACCGTTCATATTTAGTTATGGACAGCCTGAATTGCCAAAAATGCCCTCCATGAATAATAAAGTGCCTACATATAAAGTAGAAGAAGAGTCGGCAAAATTTGCAGAGTCAAGATCACCTACTGCGGCTTTAGGAAATTTAGCTAAACGTGGTGGTTTTTAATGAGCTTTATTTCTAGCAAAGACAATAAAGAAATGCTAGATCAGCTAATAAGTTTTGCGGAACCTATGGAGCCTGAATCTACTTTTACAGAAATGTATAGAGCTTCGACTCGTCTTTTTATTAACGAAAATCTTTCCTATTCTGCTTTTCTTAACGACCAAAATTACGAAGATAGAAATCAAAAAGTAAGAGATCTTGTAGAAAATAACATTATTGATAAGTCACAATACCAAAATTATATGGGCGAATTTGACTACGATAGAATAGCGGCTGACACTGGAGAAATTAAAACTAATCTTGAATTGTTTATTGAAAGAAATGAATCATTAAAAATTGCGCGAGAAGAAACTCAACGAATTATGGAGGCTGGTTCAGGCGCGTCCAAACTAGCGGCAAGTATTCTTGGGCCTATGTCAGCTTCTTTTTTAGAACCTGCTGTATTAGCAACTATACCTTATTCTGTATCTGGAACTGCTCTTAAAGGTCTAGGTACTTTAGCAAGCGCATTAAAAGTTGCAAAGACTGAGGCGGCTCTTGCGGCTGGAGCCGAGACTTTTATACAGCCATTAGTGTTTGCTCATAAACACACTATTAATTCTCCGTATGAGGTTGAAGATGCTCTTAGCGCAATTGCAACTGTAGCTGTTGGTGCTGGAGTTCTTGGAGGGGGAGTAGGTGGTTTATCTGGATATTTAAGAAATGTTAGGGAAAAAACAACTCCTATTATAAAAGAATCACAAGGTGCTAAATTTAAAGATCAAAGTGTGCCTTACGATGAATCTATTGATGTTGATGCAAGTGTTGCACAAGCTGTTAATACTCCAGAAGATGAGGCATTAGAAATACTAGCAAGAGTAGAAAATGAATTAAACTCTAAAAAAACAGCTAGGCCTAATGATATTTTAACTGCTGAATACAGTAAATATAAACAAGGTGAATATGACACTCTTATAGAAACAAAAGAAGCAACAATTAAAAGTTTACAAAAAGACATTAATAAAGAAATTAAAAACAATGAAACTTGGGTTCGTAGAATTGCCAATGAAGGCGGCTTAAATAAAGCAAGATGGGCTGAAGAAGGATTTGACATTGCCGATATGAATGCATTGGGTAAAGGCACTAGGCCAATGTTTAGGAAGAATGGAGGAATGTCTCCTCAAGATGTGTCTGAAAGGTTTAGAGAGCAAGGTATAGACATGGACGATAACATGGCTCTTGATTTTATTGACGACATTGTTCGTAACCCTTCAAAAGTTGTTGATGAAATGAAAGATAATTACATAAAAGAATTAAAAGCAAGGCTATCAGATTTAGAATTTTCTGATAATGATGTGTTAGAAGACCTGTATCATAAAGCTATTGAGATAGATATTGAAGATGACATTCAGATATTAAGAGAGTCTCAAGCAGAACTAGATAAATTTAACACTTCTATTTATGAAGATTATATTGATGAATTTCCTGCACCAAAAACACCTAATGCTTCGGTTACAGCACAACAAAAAAGTATTTTAGATGAAATAGGAATTGCAAAATTCTATGATGATGATATTGCCGCATTTAATGCTCTTGCAGAGCGACAAGTATTAGATGATTTTGATGAATTTGTTGATGGTGATATTCTTATGAAACAACTTGATGATGAAATTGAAGGGTTAGAATCAGTGACGAGGTGTGCAATTGGCTAAATCTCCAAAAGATCAACAAAAATTAAATATGGGACTTGAGCCTCTTAACCCAGCTAAAACAAAAAAAGCTACTCAGCCTAAAGTTAAAAATGTTGACGCTGTGCAAACTGCTTACACTCGCTGTGTAGATGTTGCTGTACAAGCTGGAAAAATAACTACTCAAATGGGCCAACAGATATTAAGGTCTTCTGAGCCAGATGTAACAATTTCAAATCTTGTAAGAAATAAAAGCCGCGAACGCAGAAATGCCGCTATTAATGCTGTTAGATTAGCTGGAGCTTGGGATCAAGTTAGCGCTCATGGAGTTTCTAAATACGATGGATTGTTATCATTGATGCGTAGAGACCCTACTCGCCAAGCTCAAGGCAGTAGTATAGAGCTTGAAGCGTCAAAGTATAAGGCACAATATCATTCTAAAATAGCTGAATTTTTAAGTGAGTTTAGAACTAGAGACCTTGGTTTTACTCAAAATAAAAAAGGTTTGCAAGATTTTGTTAGGGCTAGATATGGAAAAAAAGAAGTTAGTGCGGAAATAAAAGAATTTTCCAAAACGTATGGTGAACTTAGAGATACGATGGTTAATAATTTTAACAAAGTTGGTGGTAGCATTAACAAAAATGCAGATGCAATATTACCACAAGTACACGACCAGAAAGCTATGGCAAAAGCCACAAGACCTGATTGGATAGAATTTGTTAAAGGTCTTAAATATGAAATTAGAAACAAAGATACGGCAGAGCCAATAAATCCTATAATGAATGATACTGCTCTTAATTCAATTTTTGATTCTATTACAACAAACGGATTAAACAAATTACAAGATTTTGAAGTACAAAGAAAAGTGTCTCGTCTTGGCAGTAAAGGTTCAGAGCAGAGAGTTCTGTATTTTAAAGACCCTGAATCATGGCTTGCTTATAATGATAGGTTTGGAAAGTCTGATGTTTTTACATTAGTTACTGACGATATTGAAAGCATGGCAGGCGACACTGCATTAATGAAAATTTTTGGGACTAATCCTGAGCGTATGTTTGAGTCACTTTTAACTCAAATTAAAAAAGAAGAACCGTTAAAAAAACTGCAAACTGAAACTCAAGCAAAAGCTATTTTTAATGTTGCATCGGGAAAAGTAAACGATGGTGAGTTTACTACTGCGGCTAATCTTATGCAGTCTGCGCGAAACATAATAACTTCGGCTTTTTTGTATAGAGCTTTTTTAGCTTCATTTTCTGATTTAGGAACAATTAAATTAGCAAGTGAATTAAACGGTTTAGAGTCTTTTAAAATATTTAGTCGGCAACTTAAATTAATGATGCCAACTAAAAATAAAGAAGAAATGCGAAAATTTGCTGTTAAAACAGGATTATTAGCAAACCAAATGATAGATAGGGCGGCAGGAGGAAATAGGCACGCTGACATTTATGGAACAGGATTAAGTACAAAACTTGCTAGTGGGGCAATGAGAGCGTCATGGCTTACTCCTTGGACTGAATCTGGAAGGGGAGCTTTTGGTATGGAATACTTTGCTTCTCTTGCCGATGATTTTGCTAAAACATTTGACGAATTAAGCCCTGCCAGAAAAAAGATATTTGCAACATATAATATTACTCCTGAAGATTGGAACGCATTTAGATTAACTACTCCGTTAGATTACGATGGAGTTAAATTTGCTAATGCTTTAGAGGCCAAAGGAGAAAAGTTTTTAAGAGTTGTGTTGTCAGAAAGAGATGATGCAATTATTACTCCAGGATTTGGAGTTCAAGCAATTACTACAGGTGGACTGCCGAGAGGAAGCATAGAAGGCCAAGGTGTGCGCGGAATGACACAGTTTTCATCCTTTGCTTTAACAACTACTATGTACAATCATAGAAAAGGTTTTGCAAAACAAGGGTTGACTAGGGCTGAATATATTGGCAAATATTTAGTTTACACTACAGTTTTAGGCGGCATAGCTTTATTAGCTAAAGATATTGAATCTGGTAGAAATCCAAGAGATATTAATAATATTGAGTTTCTTACAGCCGCGTTTTTGCAGGGAGGTGGAGGAGGCTTTGTTGCTGATTTGTTATTTAAAGACCAAAACAGATATGGCGGCAGTAGTTCTTTTGGCCCACTAGGATCTGCAATTAAAGACATTCAAAAATTAACTCAAGGTAATATCCAAGAGTTGGTGCAAGGAGAAGAAACTAAATTTACTGCTGAACTTTTAGAAAATGCTTTTAAATATTCTCCTAACGCATGGCAAGTTTCTATAATTAAAAGATCATTTCTTGATGAATTACGATTAATGCTTGATCCTTCTTATGAAAATAATCTTAACAAAATTATGAGACAAAAAGAAACTGAGTACGATACAGAATATTTTTGGAAGCGTGGCGAGATGTTACCAGAAGCATTACAAGATAACTAAAAAGCATCGAGTGATTTATAACGCTAAAAATAGTATAATTAACAGAATTATTGAGGCCATAAAATGACAGTAACATCAGCAACAACTAGAAACGATTACGTTGCCAGTAGTGGTCAGACGGACTTTCCGTATACGTTTACTGCTCTAGCCGACACCGACATCAAAGTCCTCAAGAATGGAGTGACTCTTAGCCTTGGCGGTGACTACACTGTTACCTATGGTTCATACGGTGGTACAGTTACGTTACTCAGTGGTGCTACTGCTGGTGATGCGATTGCTATCTACTTAGATATGCCTCTACAGCGTACAACTAACTACCAGAACAGTGGTGACTTCCTAGCATTAGATGTTAATGGAGACTTTGACGCACTGTGGTTAGCACTACAGCAGACTACATCAGGCATAGATCGCACTGTAAGGCTCTCTGACAGCGATCCCAACATAGTTGGTATAGAACTACCCCTACCTGACGAACGCGCTCAAAAGCTACTTGCATTTAGTCCTACAGGGGCAGTGACAGTTCAGCCGTATGTAGGCGGTCAGACGCAGATTCTATCAAGAGATTCTTTCACTGGTGATGGCTCAACAACTACGTTTACAATGAGCGAGAGTGCATCAGATGCTTCAATGCTTAATGTGATTGTAAATGGTTTGATGCAAGACGTAAGCTCTTATTCTGTTACTAACAATACTTCTTTAGTTTTTTCTGAAACTCCTCCTCGTGGTGCTAATATCGAGGTAAGGTCTTTTGTGCAAGTAGAAGTTGTATCTACTGAGTTAAAGACTAATGAGTTTTCAGGCAATGGTTCTACAGCATCGTTTACTCTTGGCTCTTCTGCTATCAAGAATAATACCTTTGTTTACATTAACGGTGTGTATCAGTTTAAGAGTACATACTCTGTATCAGGAACTACAATTACCTTTTCTACTGCCCCTCCTCTTGGGTCATCTATTGAGGTTATGGTTGCTGGATTTACTACATCTATTATAGGCTTACCATCAGAAGACAGTGTAGGAACATCAGCTATACAAGACGATGCTGTAACAGCGGCTAAGATAGCTTCAGAGCCTGTAGCAGTAGGCATAACAACTGTAGTTACCTCTGCATCTCTTACGGCTACTGTTAACACTCATGTCTTTGTAGATACTGCTACACAAACTATTACGCTTCCTGCCTCACCAACCATAGGACAAAGAGTCTTGGTAACTGTGGGTAACTTTACTGACACAGTGGTAGCTAGGAACGGAAGTAACATAATGAGCAGTGCCACTGACTTTACAATGGATGCCGCATATCTCTCAATTCAATTCATATATACAGACGCAACGCAAGGGTGGGTAATGTCGTGAGTAATTTTTCAGATTTCATAGGTGGCGGTGGTGGAACTACGCTTGAAACGGTTATCCTTACAACATCACAAACGTGGACACCTCCAGTAAATGGTACAGGTATTATCCATGTAATCGGGGCAGGTGGTAGTGGGTCAGGAAGCAGTGTCCGACTTGCAGGTGGAGCAGGTGGTTATAGTCGCAAAGCAGTAACTTTTGCCACAGGTACAAACTGGACAATAGTTGTCGGAGCAGGTGGTCAACCAACAGCCGTTAATGCGGCAGGAGTTAATGGGGGTAATTCCACAGCTACCGATGGGTCAAGCAGTCTCACTGCTAACGGAGGCTCTGGTGGTGGTTTAGGTGGCTCTGCAAGTGGAGGAGACGTTAATTTTACGGGCGGCACAGGTGGCGGTATTATTGAGAATGGTGGAGGAGGAGCAGTTGGTGTTTTTGCTAATGGCTCGACTACCAAAAGTCAATCAGGTGGTCAAACGACTGACGCTAATGGAGGCGCTGATAGCTTTTTAGTTTTAGGGTTAGGTCAGCTCATTGGTGGTTCAGGAGGCGGTTCAAGCGGTGCTAACGGAGGGTTTTTGTCTGGAGGAGGAAACAATACACATAGTGTAGCTGATGTACACATTACTGGAGGTAAAGGTGGTATAGGCGGTGGTGGTGGAATGGCTTGGCAACAATATAGTTCTGGCAATCGTACAGGCGGTGCAGGTGGTGATGGACTCGTAGTTATTCAATATTTGACAGTATCTTAGGAGATATGAAATGAAATATAATATAAAAGATGCTGATGGTAACATTGTCAACACTATTAAAGCAGACGCAGAGTTTGTTGAGGCTAACTTTGAACACTATGAAGAGTGGGTTGCACCTACACCTCCAGAGCCTACAGCAGAAGAGACTGCTCGCCAGTGGAGAGACCAAGAACTATCCTCTACTGATTACATCATGCCTTTAACAGATCATCCACAGCGTGATGATTATATAACCTATAGGGAAGATTTAAGGCAATGGCCTAGTACAGATTCATTCCCAGAAACTCGTCCCGAATTAGGAGAATAAAATGGCTTTAACAAAAGCAACAAACAGCATGATTACAGGCGCTCAGATCAACATAAAAGATTTTGAGAGTTTGTCATCTGGTGGAACTGACTGGCAACCAGCAATTCAAGCGGCTATTGATAGCTTAGATACTGGAAGCGACTACACTACAGGTGGAGTAATTTACTTTCCAGTAGGTCGATACTACATTAAGTCTCCTATTATTGTGCGTACTACTGGAGAGGGAGTAGAAAAATTAACATCTATTACCCTACAGGGTGAAGGTATGCATAATACCATTATTGATTGTCACCCTGAATTTTCTGGCGAGCAAGCTGTTTATGCTCAAGATCCAACATACTGCGCTTTTAAAGATTTTCAAATTATGTGCTGGAGTCGAGCAAACACTGGGTTGGAAATTAAAAGAGGTAACGAAATAACTGTAGAAAGGGTATTTTGCCAAAGAGCTGTTATAAACGATTTTCGTATCTGGGAATGCTTCATGTTGACTATGAATCAATGTCGAGCAAAAGGTGGAGCAACAGGATTTAACTTTAGCGATGGATTTAACACATCTCTTAACATTGTAAATTGTTACGCTGTAGATAGTGAAACCACTTCATCAATCGGGCAAGGTTTTTTAATTCGTGACGTATCTTACAGCACATTTACTGCTTGCGGGGCTGACTTTACTGGTCGTTACGGCTATAGAATTAGTAATACTGCTGGGGTTACTTTTTTAAATTGTGGTAATGAGCAATCAAAGCGTTCTGCTTTTGTCTTTGAGGCAAGTGCCGCCCTTGATGGCCCGTCTACAATAAAGGGAACGAGGTGTGTTCTTGATGGTTGTTTTTCTACTGGCGCTGATGCTGAGAATGGTTACGGTTCTATATACAGCAATAATGATGCTTCAAATCCAAGCACTACAGGAATTGATGTTGAGATTAATCGGTTTTATGAACACAATGTTGATAATGCGTATTCAGTAGCAAGTGGAGGAGTTTCCAACTCAAAAATTAGCTTGAACGGCTGTAGATTTATTGGAGCTATTATTAGTTCAGCCGCAGTTGTTGATCCTATTAGTGTAACTAGCGTAAACGAAGCTGTTACTAGTGCTAATACTCCTGTAGTTGATTTAGCTTCTGTATTCGGTAACTCTCTTAATTACTCAGGCATATTGCATATTGTTGCTAGTAACGCATCACCTGCCAGTACATCAGCGGCTAACACTGCTGCTTATGTTCTTCTTGTAACAAAATATACCATTGGCGTTAACTCTTACGCAATTAATGTGACAGAGATAGCTAAAAACGGACTAACAACAGGTGGTAATGCAAACCATCCGTCATTTACATGGACAGGAGACGTAGCAAACAATCAGTTAGAAGCTACTCCAGTAGGGTCTACATCTGGTAACTTTTATTTTTACATTGGACAGCTAGGCGCATTGTCCGCATCTTAATTTAACGAGGTTTAAAAATGTCAAATCCATTTGAAGGTGTAGGCGGTCAACTTAACGGTAGCGTTTACGATATGGTTCCAGTAACTCCTGCTGACGGTGCAGATAACGTAGGCACTGGCAATACTGCTATTGGCCTATACATCGAGGGAGAAGGGAACGTAACATTCCACAACAGATATGGGGTGTCTCGCACAATAGCTGTGCCTGATAACTTCTATCTGATCTGCTCTGTTAACCGAGTCCTAGCTACAGGTACTACTGCCACTGGCATTCATGCAATGGTGGTGTGATGATTGGCGCTAATGTAAGTGCATTCTCTATCGGCAAGGCTGTTGGTCGTGGTGGTGGTGTTGGGCCTTTCTCTCTTTCCTATGGCGTTGTTGCTGGTGGAGGTGCAGGTGGAAGAGGCGCAGATGGTGGAGGAGGTGGTGCTGGAGGAATGCTGGAAGGCGCTCAAACAATACAAATTGGTACTGCTTATCAAGTGACCATTGGCGCTGGGGGAACAATTACAGCGGGTACAGGCTATAATGGCTCTAATTCTATATTTTCTGCAATCACTACTTTGGGTGGTGGGGGTGGAGGCCAGTATAGTTCGGCTGGTCAGGTTGGAGGCTCTGGCGGTGGCGCTGGATACGGTTATCCCAATACAGCTTTAGGAACAACAGGGCAAGGAAATATAGGTGGAGCGGCTCCCAACTCAAGTGCGCCTCATTATGGTGCTGGCGGTGGTGGAGGGAAAGGTGCTTCAGGAGGTTGGGGTACAAGTCAGTATGCTGGTAGTGGTGGTTTAGGTAAATTATTAGTGTTAAACGGGACTAATGTTAGAACTGTTGCTGGTGGCGGAGGCGGTGGGGCTGTTAATGCTAATGAAGGCAGTGGTACTTTTGGTGGAGGAAAAGGTGGAGGCGCTAGTGCCGTACAGGCTGGAACTGCGGGTACAGGTGGAGGTGGCGGTGGTGGCGGAAGTCCTGGTGGGCCAATGGGGGCAAATGGAGGTTCTGGATACATTGCTATTTCTTATCCATCTAATGTTACGGCAACTTTTTCAGCAGGAGTTACATCTTCAACTACTACTGCTGGAGCTTATAAAATAACTGAAATCACAGCCGCAGGCCCATCTGACACAGTAACCTTTGGATAAAAACTATGGCACATTACGCAGTATTAGATAACAACATAGTCACTCAGGTGTTTGTTGGTAAAGACGAGGGTGACACTAACTGGGAAGAGTATTACGGAGCAAAGCGCACTAGCTACAATACTAGTGGTGGTGTTCACGCTAACGATGGTACTCCCTTCCGCAAGAACTATGCAGGGATTGGCTTTACTTACGACGAGGAGAGAGATGCTTTCATACCTCCTCAACCTTACGCTAGCTGGACACTAAACGAAGATACTTGTTTATGGGACTCACCTGTACCCTATCCAGAGGAAGGCGTACATGAGTGGGATGAAGACAACCAAGAGTGGGTAGAATTATGGACAGAGTAAAACAATTCTGGCGTAGTCGTAGTAACAGATGGCAAGTCTTTGGTGTGACCTTAGCGGCTCTACAAGTGTACGTCCTACAACTTAACCTGTCCGCTGAAACTATTATGTTAGCCAGTATCCTATTCGGAATGGGTGGAATATTCTTTCGTTATCAAACAACACAAGCGATGTCAGAGAAATAAAAGGAACTTATTATGCTAGACGAACAATCAAAAGACACACTGGACTTGCTTGCCGCTTCAACAGGGATACTGTCTTTAGCCGCTTGGTTGCCACCTATCGCTAGTATATTTACTATCATCT
>JAAHTG010001819.1_pt1 | contig 13509 bp, 7 predicted proteins | sample 6116081 | NCBI WGS metagenome assembly JAAHTG01 (sample SAMN13939989, study PRJNA603662) | sponge metagenome | isolation source: marine sponge | host: Mycale hentscheli | place: New Zealand | collected 2005 | reverse complement strand
GTACTACAATTAATGAATATTATTCTTATTGTGCTAGTAGTGATTCTTCATTAAACGGTAGTTATGGTAATGAAATGTCTAATACTACTAACACTGTTGGGTTTATAGAGGCTACAACCACAGGCGCAACTGATAGAGCACCAGCAGGAAGCTCTTCAAATGAAGACAGAAGATGGGTTGCTCAGTTTAATGGAGCGGGTAAAAAAATAATAGCCACAGCTGAACCAGTTGTATATGATCAAGAAAAGGCTCAACCTCAACCTCAACCTCCAACAGACGCCGTTAAATTAAGCACATTTGCACCTTACCCTCAAGTTGTTAATAATGTTTCTAGTAATAAAGTTGTATTAGTGTGGACCGGAGGTTCAGGCCAAACTCCTTTTGCTCAAGTTTTTGTTAACAACATAACAAATAATCTAGGTTCACAAACACCTGCTCCTTTTGTTGGTAGCTTTTTAAAGTTTTATTCTCCAGAAGTATCAGATGGTTATCCAGAAGTGGCAGTTACTAGTTTAAACAATGGTGGTACCTCAAGTGTTTCTTATATATATGAAACCACATCAGGACACACAACAGCTACAATTACAAATGCTCAACTTTTACTTTCAGGTGGAACAACAGGTAGTTTACCTTCAGGTAATTATTACTATGATTACACATAGTAATTCGTTAAATAAATAAGTGATAATAAATTATGGCAGCATTAATAGAAGTAAAGTATTTTAATAGTTTTATACTAAGAAAAACCCTAAGCGCAGGAGACGTAGCGGTATGGAATGGGTCAAGGGGTAATAATACTTATCCTAAAACAGCTGTTGCTAATAATCAAAACTGGTCTATAGAAGAAGCTAGAATAAAAGGTGGGTTTAATAACACTGATGTGGGTTATGGAGTTAAAGCATATATTGTAGATGATAATCCTATTGCATCTACTCGAACTAATGCTATGATTTATTCAGGTATATTTAACTCTAGAACTGGTGTTAATAATACTAATGTATTTTCAGTTGGCGAAGATATAACTAAAGCTGTAGATCCTTCTAATGGATCTATTCAAAAAATATATGCTGAAGATACTAAATTAATTATATTACAAGAAAAAAAATCTAGTTGGTCTCCTATAAACAAAGATATAATATATACCGCCGAGGGAGGTGGTAATTTAACCGCTGCTAATACTGTGTTAGGAGATATTGTACCTTACGTTGGAAATTTTGGTATAAGTAAAAATCCTGAAAGTTTTGCAGTGTACGGCTATAGAAAATATTATACAGATAAAGATAGAAATGCGGTTCTTAGATTATCTAATGATGGTTTAACAGAGATATCTAAATATGGTATGATTGATTTTTTTAGAGATCAATTTGGTGTATTAGATGGTGGTAAATTAAATGGTAGTTATGATATATATAATAAACAATATTTACTATCTATACAACCAACAAGCACATTGGCTCAAGATCAACAACCATATAAAACATTATCTTTTGATGAAAAAATAAACGGTTGGACTAGTTTTTATTCTTATAAACCTATATCAGCGCTTAGCTTAAAAAGTAATTTTTATACAGCAGGACCATCTTCTACAAGTGCTAATGCAGACCCTAATAGTGCCGGTTTATACCAACACTACATAGCTTCTCAGCCAAGAGGTACATTTTATGGTAAATCTAACAATGCTACAATAGAATTTATATTTAATCCTAATGTTAGTATATCTAAATCTTTCCAAACAATAAACTACGAAGGAAGTAATGGTTGGCAAGTAGATAGTTTCATATCTGATAGTACAGGTATTGGTTATCCTAATACTGATTTTGATAGTTATGAAACTACAAATACTAATGATTCAACAACATTGGTATATAGTTTTAATGAAGGTACATATGATAGTTTAGGTAATACTTTCGCTGATGTATCCACTGGTACTGTAACTCAAAATCCAACCGCTTTAGTACCGCCTTTGTACCATGCAGGTTTTACTAGAAAAGAAAACAAATATATGGCTAACCTTATAAATGATAGTGTAGCTGCACCTGGTGAAATTATATTTGGAGATAAGATGACCGGTGTAAAAGGTTATTTTGCAACTGTTAAAATGTCAACTGATACATTAACAGACCCAGGTGGAATGAAAGAATTATTTGCAGTATCCTCTGAATATGTAGGATCTGCTCGTTAAATTAAATTAAATGAAATTAAATATACGTAAAATTACAGACAATGATTGGGATACATTAGTATCTTGGTGGAATGCTTGGCCTGAATGGACTAATCCATCTAAAGGATTTTTACCAGATAATGGAACAGGTGGTCTTATGGTAGAAAAAAATAATAAACCAATAGTAGCAGGGTTTTTATACTTTACTAATTCAGAAGCAGTGTTGTTAGAGTGGATTATATCAGATCCTGAATATAGAAATAAAGATAGAAAACAAGCAATTGAGTATCTAATTAATGGAGCTGAAATGTTTTGTAAAAATAACAATAAAAATTATATGTTTACTATAGGTAGAAACATGTCTTTAATTAATATACATAAAAAATTAAACTGGACGGTGGATGAAAAACCATCACATGAAATAACAAAAAAAATATAATAATATGGCAGGAATAACAGCAGCGGTAATCGGAGGAGTTACCGCACTAGCGGGTACTGGAGCAAGTATGTATTCAGCAAATAAAGATAGAAAAAATGCCTCTCATGCTGCAAACGATTTAAGGGGACAAATGGATTATATAGAAGCCAACAGACAAGAGATTATAAATCCTTTTGAAGGTGTATCTGATTTATCTTCTATGGCAACAGATTTGTCTGGAAATATTACTGATTTATCTAAAATGGCTAGTGATCTTTCTGGTTTAATAACTGATACTAGTGGAGTAATATCAAACCCAATGGCTAATTTAGCTGTTTCTACTGCTGCTGCTGAAATGCAAGCAGAAGAAGCTGATATTGCTTTAGCTAATACTTTAGATGCTTTAGCTGCTACAGGCGCATCAGCAGGTGGCGCTACAGCTTTAGCTCAAGCAGCGCTTCAAAGTAAAAAAGGTGTATCAACCACTATACAACAACAAGAAAAAGCAAATGCTGATAAAGCAGCTAGAGGTGAAGAAAGAGTTCAAAATGCAAAACAAGCTGAGGCACAAAGATTACAGATGGCCCAACTTAGTGAAGGTCAAAGAATGCAAAATATAAGAATGAGTGGAGCACAAAGAGTTGAAGATGCACAAATGAGTGAAGCTCAAAGATTACAGGCTTTTCAAATTAATCAAGCTGAAAAAATGCAAGATGTTGGAGTTAAAGGTGAGATGTTTATGTTTAATCAAGAAGAGCGAAGAACTATGCAACAGTTAGATAGTTTAACATCTCAATTAACAGGTCAATTAAATAAACAATCTCAAGCCGGCGCTAGTTATAGTAATGCTATAAGCAGTGGTGTCGGTAGTCTTGGTAGTATAGCTGGTAGTTACTATGGATCACTAGACAATTAAAATAAAGCTATGAGCATAAAAAAACAACAAAGCAAAATATTATCTGATTTAATAAATAATGTAGACAACACTGCTGCTAGTATTTATAAATCTAAAAAACAAAGGCAACTTAAAGAACTTGGTGTTATTCAAAAAAATGAAAGCAAAAGAGAGTTAATGCTATTTAATCTTAAGACTGAAATAATAAAAAATATAAAAAATTCTGGTATTATAGGTGATTCGTTTTTTAATATGGCTTATAATAACATAAATGATTTATCTATTTATAGTACTAGAAGAGAAAAAGCTCCTACGGCTGAAAAAAGACAAGAGGCTAATAAAGACTATGAAATGGCACAAAAAAGAAATAGTGCTGTTCAAAACTTTATAGCTTATTATAATGACTGGGTTAACACGTACCCAAAAGAAGTAAATGATAATCCTAAAAATCAACCAGGTGGAGTGTTTACTGGTATTAATAAAGATTTAAATAGTAATTTTGATAAATTTTTTCAAGAAACAAATTTAAATTTTAGTCTTAAAAATGCTATAATTGGTGGTGAAATGAACAAAGATCAAACTACGTTACTTCCTCCGGTTAATTATTATCAAAAAGAGGATGGTACAATAATGGGTCAACTACCTGGCTATAAAGACTTTGATATAATAGAAACATTATCTACACCACCTGTTGTTATACAAAACTTTAATAAAACATTAGGTAAGTTATTTACTGACAGTGGTTATAAAGATGGTAATGGTGAGATTAAAAAAGAATTTTTAAATTATAACGCAGCCGAAGAAAAGCCTATGAAAGTAAATGGCGTTGATATGATAATACTTTCTGTACCTGTAAACGTGGCTACATCTAATAGATGGTTACAACAGGTTGAACAAGTACTACAAGGTCAGTTTAAAGCAATAAGTGATAAAAATGACTTTAATAATTTCCAAGCAACCTATGTAGCTATTGGTGGTGAAAATAACAAATCAGTACAACCATTAAACTACAAAAATGGTAACTTCCAACTAACAGAAGAATCAGAACAAAGATTCAGAAGTGCTTTCTTAGAAAATGCCTATAGAGACTTTATGGGTCCAGGATTTGTAAATGAAGCAATTGTAGCAGAACAAACACCTCAAGAAGATAAAAAAGATTTTAGTAAAAATATAATTAAATCAGCATAACATGCCAATATACACATATAATAACGACAGGTATGATATTAAAGAAGAAGACGTAGATGACTTCTTGGCTCAATCTCCTGGAGCAATTGAAGAACCTAGCTTGACATTACAAGACTTAATGCCAACGCCGGGAAAGACAAAACCCACAACACCGGATGCGGTTGTGGAGGAAGAAAAAGCATCCGATACGGTATCTCGATCGGAAGATGTTTCTTCGGTGTTACCATCGACTGATGTTTCAAGTGATGAAATACGAGAATTAAGTTACAAAGACAGACAAAAAGTAGCTAGATCAAATAATAGAAGTAGAGAATATATTGATTCACTTCCTTCTTCTAATGCTAATAAAAAAAAGAAAGTCAAAGAAACAAGTGAGATTATTATTGATAAAATAAATAATATTCCACAAGAAGAAATAGATCAAGAATTTATAAATTTGTATTTTAAATTAGATGAAAGACCTTTTGAAACATCTATAGTATCTAATTTACCAGGACAAAGTAATATAAATCAACAACCAATACCTATAGAAGAATATCTTTCACCTGAAAAATTTTCACAATATGAATCTTTGTTAAAAGGAGAAGATATTATTCCTAAAAATGATGAAGAACAAGGTTTAATATTAAGAACTAAAAGACAAGCACAAAAAAATTTAGCAGAAAAAGCCGCAGAAGGTTATTTGAATACATTACCCCAGGATTTAGTTAATTTATATGAAAAAGAAAATATAAATATATTTGATTTTGACGCTAAAGCAGAGGTTAATAAAGATTTAGAGAGTAATCTTTTTGATATGAAACTTCAAAATAGTAAAAATATTGATATTTTTAATATTGAAAGAAAAAAATATGATGATCAATTAAATATTATAGCTGAAAAAATAGATGTATTAAAACAAAATGCTGATTTTGATAACACAGGAAGAGAAATAAAAGATGCGAATCCTGCAACTATAGTTGAATATAACAAACTTATTGGTGAAGCAAATGAGATTATTACTCAGTATAAAGATTCAGAACTTGATTTATTTGCAAAAGATATTATAACACAAAGTGAACTTATAAATTCAAATATAAAAAAATATCAAGAAAATAATAAAGAGTTAAGTGATCAACAGATTATAGCTAAAGCTTTAGGTAAAGATTATACTTTTGGAGCTGCAGCGGCTATGGCTTTTGAAGATTTTGTAGCTGGCAGTGTAAGTAATATAGGTTTTATGGCTGCTGAATTAGGTTTAGAAGGATTAAAAAATCTTGACAAAGTAGTTAATATAGTCGCAGGTCCAGGACCCGGTAGAGCGCTTAATCGAATGGTAAATTTTGATTTAAATGAGTTAAACCAAAATAGAGTTGATGAAGCTATAAGTTTTGTTCAAAAACAAGCTGTAGATTATAATAAAGAATTAGCGGATAAAAGAGAAAAAACTATACCTAGAGCTTTTAAGTTAGATGATATTGGAAAAAACGATGTAAGTTTTTTTGATTGGTTTACTAGAGCTAGTGCTGATAATTTACCATCTATAACAGTTAGTTTAATACCAGGAGTAGTAGGATTAAAAGGAGCTAGTGCTTTAAGTACTGGTATGACTTTTGCACAAAGGAAAGCAGCTTTAATGAGTCAAAAAGCTTTTGCACAAGGTGCTATGAATTTTGTAAAAGGTGCTTTTTTTATATCTGAAACCGGTGGTAAATATGGAGAGCTTACTTTAGATGCCGCTAAGGCTAAAGAACAAATACCTTTTTTACAAGAACAACTTAGAAATACTGAAAATTTAGAAGAAAGATCCGCTATTCAAGCCGATATAGATGATTTGATAAGACAAAGAGATTATACTTTAGCTCAAAAAGCATTCACATCTTTAGCTTTTGGTACTACGGCGATGTATGCCGAACAATTTGGTCAAACTCAAATGATGAATCAAGGTAGATCTTTTATAAGAAAAATTGGAACAAAAGAAGCTAAAAAACAATTTTATGATAGTTATGCTAAATATATTACTAATTTTGCTGGTAAAGCAGTGTTTCAAGGCACATCTACCGTTGGTAAAGCTGTTGGTATAAATATAGCTGAAGAATCTTTAACACTTATAGGTCAAAATGCTTTTGATATTGTAACTTTAGGTGAAGATAAAAGTATTCTTGATGGGTTAAATAAAGATTTTTTCGCTCAAAATGTTGTAGCATCTTTTGGTTTAGCTGGTCCTCAACTCGCTGGTGGAACTATGAATCTTTTTAAAAATGAATTTAGATCATATAATGAAGTAAAAACAAACCAAAATATAGTAAAACAATTAATAAGTAATCAAAAAAGTATTGATAATTTTTCAGGAGACAAAAGAACAAAAAGTTATATTGAACTTAAAAATACTAAAAACTCATTAATACAAGATTTAGCAATCAATGATGCTACTGTTTTACAAAAATTAAATAGTTTATCTATAGGACAAATAGAAGAAGCTGCTGATATACAGAGACAATTAAGATTAATAAAGGGAGAGGCTAGATCTCTGGGCGCAACAGGTATGACTGGTCAAGATGTTACATCTGCAAGAAATAGACTTGAAACACAATACAAAGGTTTATTTAAAAAATTACAATCTATATTAGATATTAAAGATAAAAATATAAGAGGTAAAGTGTCTGAAGTATCTCAAGAATTAGGTAATGATTTTGTTAATACTAACGCAGAATATCATTTTGGTTTATTAGATTTTATGACTGATGCTGCTTTGGTTATGCAAGGCGAAAATGGAAACATGATAGAAGTTCTTGATGGAACAAAAAATAATGATGAATCTTTAAGTAAATTTACTACAGATCAACGTAAAAAAATATTATCTGCTCGACAAAAAGGATCTAATGCTACTTTTGTAGGTGAAGATATAATTATATTTCCTGATAATATAGAATATTCTATAGGTCAAACTGTTATAAACTCAGATGGTAAATATGCCGCTGTAGCACCTATACACGAATTATTTCATATAAAAAATATTAAAAAAGGTTTAATTGATAAAAATGGAGATTTAAGTGATCAAGGTAAAAAAGCCGTTGATGAGGCTGTTGAGTCTATAAAAGAAAAAAAAGCCTTAGGTCGTATTAAAATAAGTGATAAAGATTATACTAGTTTAGTAAATAGAATAGAAAGCTATAAAGAATCAGAAGGCGGTAGTGAAGAAGCATTAATAGCTTTAAGCGATGCTACATTGCTTGGTATATTAGACATGAATGACTTTACTCAAAATTTACCATCACTTAAAGGTTATATTGATGAACTTAAAGATGAATTTTTTGGTAATAATAGTTATTTAATGCAGTTAAATTCAGCTTCTGATGTATTTAAGTTTATTAAAAATTATCAACAAGAGGTTGAGGTTCAACAATCTATAGGAAGTGATCCTCAAAATGAAGATGGAGAAATTACACCTGATAAGGAGTCTAAAGGTATTGTTGATGAATTTAAACAAATGAAAAATGAAGATCTAGTTGAGACAATAAACATGCTAGATTCTGATCCAACCTCAAGAAGTAATGCTATAGAAGCTTTAATAGATAAAAATCCTATCATATATCAAGCGCTTGGTTATAATCCGGCTAAAGGAGATGTTTTACCTGAAGATATGAGAACAGCTATTGAAGATGAATTACTTGGAACTGAAAAAGGTAAAGGTAGAGGTATACTTAAAACATTTAATCCTGAAAATAGTAAATTTAGTACTTATTTACAAAATGTTTTTTCAACAAGAAAAGAACAAGTATATAAAAGAGCAGGTTTAGATGATAAAAAATTTCAAACATCTAGTTTAAGTGATGAAAGAGTTAGAGAAGCTGTTAGTCAAGAAACAGAAGAACAACCAAATACACAACAGGATATTTCTCCAAAATCAATTACTAGAAACAAAATAGCATTAGCAGCAGATAAAACAGGTATAAACGAAATTAATACACCTGGAATAATAAAAGAAATATCAAATATTGTAAAACCTATATTAGATAAATTAGATCCCACTAGTCCAACATTTAGACAAAACTTTGATACAGAGGCTGGTAAAGCGTTAAAACCTTTAGTTAAAAAATTAATAGGTAGAGATTATGCTGGTTTTATACAAAGAAACATGCCTGGGTTGTTAAAAAATTTAGATATGAAATATTTAGTAGACGCAGATGCTGGAAGAGGTGTGTTTGCTAGATTTAATAAAAGGTTAACTAAACAAGCTGACATTGATAAAGCCGTAGATAAAGGTTTAGCATATGTAGATCCTACAAAAAAAGCACAAGGTGTAAATTTATATGATAGAACTACATTAACACCTCAACAAGCTAAAAATTATTATATAACAAATAATACACCTTCAACAACCAGTAATAAAAGAGGTAAGTTAGAAGAGGCTATAGGTAATAGATTAGCAAAAGATATTTCTATGGAGATATCTAAAGATAAAGCTCCTCAAGATAGAAAAAATATATCAGAAAAACTACAAGTACCTATTGATTTGAAGTTTAGTGTAGGGATAAAAAGAGCTATTAATTCAATACCTAGTTCTCAGAAACAAGAAGTAATAGATAAAATTGATGATTTTGGTCGAGCTATTAAAAAAGGTTATAGTGTAGATACGGCTATTAATCAAGTGTATGGTTTTTTAAGCCCTAAATCAAAAGAATTATTTGCAAAATTAATAAAGCCAGAATTAAATAAAATTATTGTAAATCAAAAAGACTTAGAAACAGGCAAACCAAAAGAAATAGATATAGTTAAGTTTTTAACTGATGCTGTTAATGAAATAACTGAAAAAGAAGTTATTAAAAAAATATTAGGCTTAGGATCTGGAAGTTTAAATTTTAAAAGCAAAGAACAACTATATGGTTATTTTAATTTAATTGATCAATTTATAGAAAGTAAAATCAAAAACATGGATAATGATTTTGATAAGGCTTTTTATATTGTTAATACATTTGCTCCTACATTAACAGCTGCGGCTAAAGTAAGTGATGGTTCTTTAACTTGGAAAACAATAAATAATTTACCAACATTAATAAACAAAAAAACAAGTAAAGATAAAGATACACTAAGATATAGTTTATTTGCTAATAATGGACAAATGGGTGATGTTTTAATAAAACCTTTTCTAAAAAACCCTGAATTATTAGTTTTTAAAGATTCTCAATTACGCTACAACGGTAAAAAATTATTTAATACTAGGGTTTCTCAAACAGTATCACCAGCATTAACATCTATTAAAAAAAATGGTAAACTTAGTGATGATTTATTAAATAAATCTAAAGCTTATGCTGAACAAAATACAAATGCAGTAATTGAATTAGCAACTTTTTTTAAAAAATTAAAAGACACTGACGCTGGTTTAAGTATGAATGATTTTGGTATGTTTCTTCAAAGTGCTAATGGAGATATGAGCGCTATGATTAGAGCTTCGGCAAGGTTAGATAGTGTTGCTGGTTTAAATGATAATCTTAGTTTAGACCCAAAAAAATGGAGATTTGAACATAATCCACCCGCTAGAACAATACAGGTTCATCTTGCGAATTATATTCAAGGCAATATAACTGAAACTCAACTTAGAAAAGAATTTGATAATTATACTGTAAGTATTATTCCTAAATTAATGGATGATGTTATAAATGAAAGATATAAAGATACATCACCTTTAAATGCTACAAGTAAATGGCAAAGATATTATAACGAATATAGTTTTGGAAGATTTCCATATGTTACTACAGTATATAAACCTACAAAAGATGGTAAATATACTACAGAAGAAGTTGGTAAATTTGCACCAGACGCTTATAAATCGATGCAAGCTGCGGAATTAAAAAATAAAAAAGAATTAGCGCCTGCTTTTAAGTTTCCTAAATCTGAGTCAGTTGATAATCAACAAGTATTAGATAAAATGGCTGAGATTGATAAAGAAAATCTTACAAAAGAACTTAAACAAAGTAAAGGAATTGATTTAAGTAAAGATATGAATGATATAATACAAAACAAAACAGGTATTGCATCAGAAAAAACATATTCAAGGGTTAAAGCAGAAGTTGTAGGTGCAAACAAAGGTAGATTTGATTTCTTTATATCACCATCAGCTGAGGATTTTGTAGGATTATTATATAAAACATTAGGTAAAGGTAAACTAGGTGATAGCCAAATGGCTTGGTATAAAGCGCATTTGTTAAATCCTTTTGCTAGAGCTATGGATAATATATCCAGAGATCGCGTAGCGTTAATGAATGATTTTAAAGCTCTTAAAAAAGAACTAAAAGTTGTACCTAAAACATTAAAGAAAAAAGTACCTGGTGCAGGATTTACTCAAGAACAAGCGGTAAGAACTTATATATGGGATAAACAAGGTATGACAATACCAGGTATGGCGGGTACTGATATAAAAACTTTAGTAGATTTTGTAAATAAAAACCCAGACCTAGTTGTATTTGCAGATCAATTAATTGCAATGCAAAAAGGTGATCAGTATGCGGCGCCTAGTGAAGGATGGCTTGCAGGTAGTATTACTACAGATTTAATAGAGGGAATTAATACTGTTAAAAGATCTAAATATTTAGAGGTATGGCAAACAAATGCTGATCAAATATTTTCCGAAGCTAATTTAAATAAACTTGAAGCTGCTTATGGTAAAGATTATAGAGTAGCATTAGAAAATAGTTTACAAAGAATGAAAACTGGTAAAAACAGATCATTTGGAGGTGATACCTTAACTGGTAGAGTAACAGACTGGCTTACTAATTCTATTGGTGCTATCATGTTCTTTAACACTAGGTCAGCCGTACTACAAACTATATCAGCTATTAACTTTATAAACTTTAGTGATAACAATATATATAAAGCTGGTAAAGCTTTTGCTAATCAAAAACAATATTGGAAAGATTTTAAAACATTGTTTAACTCAGACTTTTTAGTTGAACGTCGTGATGGTTTAAGACTTAATGTAAATGAAGCTGATATAGCTGATATGGCTAAAAAAGGTGGTGTAAGAGGAGCTATAAGTGAATTACTTAGATTAGGATTTTTACCTACACAAATAGCAGATAGTTTTGCTATAGCATCAGGAGGTTCTACATTTTATAGAAATAGAATAAAAGCTTTAGAAAAACAAGGGTTATCTACTAAAGAAGCTGAGACTAAAGCTTTCCAAGATTTTAGAGAAACCGCAGAAGAATCTCAACAGTCAAGTAGACCTGATAGAATTAGTCAACAGCAAGCAGGACCATTAGGACGTATTATATTAGCTTTTGCTAATACCCCAGCACAATACGCTAGAATTATAAAAAAAGCTGCTAGTGATCTTAAGAATCGCCGAGGGGATGATAAGACCAATATATCTAAGATAATATACTATGGTGTTGCACAAAACTTAATATTTAATGCTTTACAACAAGCTTTATTTGGTTTAGCCTTTGGAGATGATGAAGAAGAGTTAACAGAAAAAGAAAAAAATAAAAAAGAAAAAAGATATGTAAATGTAGCTAATGGTATGGCTGATAGTTTACTAAGAGGTATGGGACTTGGCGGAGCAGTATTTTCAGTATTAAAAAATACAGCATTAAGATTAAGTCAAGAATCAGAGAAAAAATCACCTAAATATCAAGATGTGTTAGTTAAAGAGATTACACAACTATCTCCACCTATAGCATCTAAATTAGGTAAATTAAGACAAGCTGGTAGATCATATTCTTGGAATAGAAAAGAAATGATGGAAAAAGGTTGGTCAATAGACAATCCTGCCTATTTAGCCGCCGCTCAAGCTATAGCTGCAACAACTAATATACCACTTGATAGAGCACTTAAAAAAATAGATAACATAAGAAATGCTAGTAATTCAGATTTAGAAGCATGGCAAAGGATAGCATCAGCTGCGGGATGGTCAGCTTGGGAATTAGGTATAGATAAAAACGAAGGATCTAATGTTAAATTAACAAGATCAGAAGAGTTATTTAAATTAAATAAAAAAGATCAAATAGATCTATTATTAAAACTAGGATTAACTAAAGATGAAATTAAAAAATTAAGACTAGAGAAAAACAGAGTAGAAGCAATAATTAATAAAGAAAAAAACAATAAATAGATATGTTACTAAACGAAAAAAAAGAAATACGTCACTACATCGGTGCTGCCGGTATATTTATTTTAATCATATTATTATTATTATTTTTAAGTTATGTAGAAATACCACCAGTTAATAAAGACTTATTCGTGGCGATCGTGGGAACTTTAGTTTCTAGTCTCGGAATCGTTGTTTACGTCATAATTGGACAACAGCCGGATGAGGTTAATAAATTACAAAAGAAAAATGAATCATTAGAATCAATGACTCATCAAATGGAAAAACGCAATGATCAATTAGAAGAAATGATTATTGATATGCAAAAAGAAATGATTGAGAAATTAACACTACTTAATGAGTGTAATAAAAAAGACTGTAAAAAATAAATTATATGAAAAGTCCGTTAAAACATTGTAATGCACCTGTGTTACATAACCCTGAAACTAATAAAATGCGTTCTAATATAGCTTCTACCTCAGGAAGAGGTACAGGTAATGAAGTGGCATTGAAACAAGCAACTAATAAAAGAAAAGGAACACTTATGAAAAAAAGAAAATCTACTTGTGGATCACCAATTACTATGGTTATGAGAAATGGGCCAAAAAAGAAAAAAACTTCTTGTTGGGAAGGTTACAGTAATATAGTTGATGGTAAGAAAACTTTTAAAAAAGGTAAAGACGGAAAACAGGTACCAGATTGTAAACCTATATAAAACAAAAACATGAATTATTTTAACATCACAGAATTCGATAGTCCTGATCAAGTTGGTAGTGGTA
>JAAHTG010001818.1_pt1 | contig 13525 bp, 17 predicted proteins | sample 6116081 | NCBI WGS metagenome assembly JAAHTG01 (sample SAMN13939989, study PRJNA603662) | sponge metagenome | isolation source: marine sponge | host: Mycale hentscheli | place: New Zealand | collected 2005 | reverse complement strand
AATGAACGTTAAGTTTTACGATCGCTAATCGACCTGCTACAGTTTTATCAACTGCGCCTTCTGATACTGAAGCTTCATCATCGAAACCTACAATTTTACAATTTAATGCTGCACCAGGTGCTGCAATAGTTGCTGTAGCTAGTTCTCCTAGAGAATAACCACTTGTATTAGTTCCTGTGATTGCTGTTGCAAAATTTGCATTAGCAAAAAGAGCGCTATCTGGTAACGCACCATCTGCATTAATAACAAATAATGCATGAGGATTGTCAGCCACATAAGCAATTGCTTCAGTTGACGGCTTAATTGCCGCGTAACCAGGCCAGTATGGTGCCCATGTCGGAGTTCCATCAGTTGCAATGTATTTACAACCCATGAAAACACCTAATAAAGGTACCGTGCCACCTGCGGCAGCACCTACGATATCTATTAATCCGCTAGCTAGAGGGATAACTGGAGAACCAGTCCAAATTAAACTTGTTGTTCCACTGCTTGAGCCTTCAAAATTAATAGGATACGCATTAACACCTTGGTTATTATAATTTGAGCCTGATCTTTCGTAAGGACGTAGACCAAAAGCTGCATCTATATTAGCCATGTTATGTCTCCTTTAGACAATGTTGGTAGAGACATGGATCTTGCTCATCAAGATTTTTTGTTTCCACCAAATTCTACCCGAGACTGCCTTTCTTGCGAAATTGGCATGGAGGGGTGCTCTTCCCTCATAAGGTCGTTGTCAACTGATTTTTGTTGATCTTTAGTTAAATTAGCAAAATATTCATCTCTTGATTCTTTAACTTCAATCGGACATCTCATTAACATTAATCCACCTACTGCAATAGTGCCTTTAAATTTTCCCTCACTTAAATGAGGTAAATCCATTCTGTCTGGATATTCATCTGCTCTCACAGGTTCATATCCCGATCTGATTCTAGCAACTACGTTTTTATCATCTTGCGTACCTCTATATTCAAATCTTACCCACCGATGGTGAAAACCTTCTGGTGGTTCAGGGGCATCTAAATTAGATGGCGGAGTCCAACCTTTTTTACGAGTTTGTTGTTCACGGGTCTCTAATTTGCGTGAGGTTTTTTGTTTACTATCTGTAGTCATATTACGCCTCCTTCACGTGTTTTGCGTACTCTTCGAGCGGCACACCAAGTTTTTTTGCGATAGCTACCTGTGAAGGTGTGAGTCTCACAGTGCGGCGGCCAGAAGCCGTTTTTCGTGCAACCGAAGCAACTTTTTGCCTTGGCTTGTTCACATCCCCTCCGTCAGAGAACTTATGGGGAAACTCTTTTCTTATACGTTTATCTACTTCAGTATAATAGTCATCGGACCTCGGGTCAAACCCTTCTTCCATTAAATTATTATGTATATCATAAGCTGTGTAAGTCATAGCATTATCGTTACCGAACCACTCGTTTTTTGACGCCCAAGCGTTTGCTTTAGGGTCAGGAGGGGCTTGTTCAGCCGCAGGTTGATTATTTACTACTGTTTCAATATCTTCCTTTGGTGCTTTTTCTATTTCAGCTTTTCTTTGTAAAGCTTTAGCTTTTGATACTTTTAATCTTTCATCTTCAATAGTTAAACGAGCTATTTCTTGTTGAGCAGCAACTTGTTTTTCTACATCCTGTGCATTAACAGCTGCTTCCATTGCTCTTTTAGCAAATTCTTTTTGATTGACTAAAGCTTTTTCTCGTTCAACAAGCATAGAATCATTCTGAACTATATTAGAAGATTTAAGTTTATCTGATTCTTCTTTTACTTTTTTAGCGTAATCAATTGCTGCTTGTTCACGTCTTTCAGCTTCACGCATTTTCTTTGTAAGCTTATCAATACGTTTTTTAACACCAACACTATATTCTTCTAATTCTTCTTCTTTGTTTTCTACAACAGGTGTGTCTGTTGTTTCTTCTTGAACTTCTACAACAGGTGTGTCTGTTGAAGTTTCTTTAACAGAATCAACTTTATCCTCTTTAACTTCTATATCTACAGATTCTCCAGATGTATCTATTGGAACCATTTTTTCTGCTTTATTAGTTTGTACTTCTTGCATAGAATTCTCCATGTTACATTAAATTAGCTGGCAAAATATCTCTTGGATCTTCGACAACTGCCAGTACTTCATCGTCGTTAATTATACGAAGTTCACCACCATCAATGCTAAGTCTAGCTCCAGCATATTTTGTAATGATAATCCAATCGTCTTTTTTACACCATGCACCATTAGGAAATTTTTCTTTATCTTGATAAGCATCAGGTCCTACGGCAATAACTTTACAGATATTTGTAGCAATCGAAGCTTGTTCAATAGCAGTATCTGTAAGAATTACACCTCCTGCTGTTTTACCTTCAAGTTTTAAGGGAAATAAAACAAGACGGTATCCTGTTGGCTTAGGTACTTTTTCTATATCTTTCTTTTGTTTCTCTTCTTTCTTACCATCCCAAATATGTTTTGGCATAATTAGTTTACTTGCTGTCTTATTCATCTTCTAGCTCCGTTTTTCTTAGCAGGTCCGTGAGTTCCTGTTCTTCTTGTTTTAAAGCATCTAACTTACCCGTTAAATACCTATAATCTGACCAGTCTTTGGCCAATCCTGTTAATATAGCTTCTTTTACTTGCTCTTGTCTAGCAATTAATTGTTTTTTGTAATATGTAAAAAAATTTTCTAAGCGCATGATTTCATTTGGTCAGCTAATTTTTTACAGCGATTTGGAGTTTGTTTATTCCATTTCGAGTCGAGCATCTCGTAACTCGCACCAATAAAATTGCTTTCCTGCAGGCATTTCCACATGTTACGGAACTTGGACACGCCTGATTTTCCAAGCTGATATACCATTTCGGTAATGGTATGCTGCGCGGTTGTAGGCAAATCAGTGACATCATGTTCTTCCATGAGCTGCCTTGCTTGACCTATTGCAGTGTTTAAATCTTTATCGAATACTTCTTGTAGTTCTTCTTTTGTGTAAGTCTTACCATCTTCAAATTTATCTTCGTGTACTACTTTATGACCCCAACCTATGGTGCGAAATCCTTCGGTGTCTATGTAAACGTGATCTCTGAAGCCTTCAGATAATTTTACGGAACCAGCTAATTCGTCGTATGTCATGTAAATATCTTTGTTGTAGGTCTTTTGTTTTTTAGCATTCTTCCAAAACCTCTTGGTTTAACCTCTATATAACCTCCAACGTTCTTTTTTACAATCTTATTCCCATGTTTTTTAGCAAATTTTTTTGCTACTTCTGGTTCGTTTGCATATAAGTATGCTCTTTGTTTTTTAGAACGAAACGGCATTAACGCATCGCGGCTCCGTAACCTCTGACCGCTAAACCACCTGATCTTGCTTTAAATGTTTTTACATTGGTTGGTTTACCACCAGGATTACCTGCTGCCCTTTTTCTTCTTACTGCACTTGTTTTTTGAGATTTACTCATTCTCGCTGCTTTTGCAGCAGGAACACATTTAGGATAACCTTTTCTTTTTTCGCCTTTACTTCTGCCACATGGTTTATAGCCACCTCCTTTTTTAGGAGCGCCTATGTCAACCCATTTTTCTTTTACCCATTCTCGTAAAGACATTATGTCCTTTTAGTAACTTTACGTCTTTTCTCCATTACAGCACCACAGCCTTTAGCTACGCCACCTTGATTATAGTTAGACATTTTTTTTCTTTTTTGTGAAAGTCCATTAAAATTAATTGATCCACCATTAGCTTTTTTCTGTAGCTTCTTTTTACCTCCTGGTGTTACTTTTCCTGAACAAACAGCACTTGCATACATATTTGCATAAGCACTTGGATATACTTTAAATTTAGACTTAGCTGCTGACTTACCTCTTTCACAAAGTTTACCCATTATTTTGCTATACCCATTCCTCTTTTAGCTATTCCGCCACCTCTACGTTTTACGGGTCCACCTTTTTTTCTTTTAATCACACCACGTCCAATTAAAACATCTTTTTTGGTAACTTTTCCATCACCACTCATATCAGGAAATTTTTTCTTCATTTTGTCAATCCTTTCGCCTTCTCAAAACTTCTCATTCCCGCTACGCCGAGCATTGAAGTGACAATTGCTAGAAGGGGCCCAGTTTGAATTTCAGGAGCTGTTAAATTTAACCCTGCAAACTTACTATACCATTCTATGCAGGGGGATAGAATGAATTCAAACGCTAACGCAAGGCCTCCAATCCATCCTATAAATGGTCGCCAGCCAGCAACAAATATGCTGCGATGGCTGGCTTCCTTTGCATTAACATCTAATTGCTTTTCTGCAAGCTTTTGTTGAATGCGTTGCATTAAAATCTTCTTATCTAATTTCTCTTCTTCTGATGTATGAATCTCGTCGACAACTTTAGCAATGGTCTTTAAGGCTCCGCCTTTACCACCTAGTAAACCTCCGAGAACCTGAAACATTATGCTGCTCCGCCTGTCATCCAGCTAATTACCCAGATAACAATAATAGCTACGATAGCCGCCTTGATCCAGTCCTTCATTTTCCACTCTGACCACTCTTTAACGTGTGACCATAGATCTTTTAATAGGTTCATATAACCTCCTTTATTAAAGAAAAGAATTTATCTTATTTTTTGACTAAAATAAACCTTTGAATGGTACTTTTTTGATCTGTACTTTACTTCTTTGTCCTTTTGGCCCAGCACCTAAGTTTTGAGTGACCTTTGGTCCTTCCATAGTAGCTGAGTAAACGTCTGCAATTGATGTTTTATTTACATGAGGACCTGCATAAGGATTCATGTCTTTTGAAACAGTCATTTTTGCATTCGGATATAGTGAACCATTTATAAATTTTGGTTTTGGATTGTTTAATGCCATGTTATCTCCTAATGTATAGTAGGTTTTATCACTTTAATAAAATCTACAGCGTTGTTATCAAATAAAGTATTACCTTCTACTTTACCAAGCTCATCATGATAAAGAAGAGTAGCTATACTCATCATTGCTCCCCCTATTAGTAACCTATCTTCAGAAGATTGTGAAGATTTTTCCACAAAATTCATTAGCATGTCAAAAAAACCAGTTAATCTATCTTCTGCAGTTTGAGTTTTAATTATCAAAACGTATATTCCTTTGTTCATCTATTTTTTTAGGGTCTTTTGCTTTTTTTAAATTAACATTAGCTCGTAATTGTGCAATATCTTCTTGAGAATCTATCTTTTCACGCGTTAATTTTGCATTTTGTTGAATTCTTTGTTGATCTATACCTAATCGACCAGCATCCATAGCTGCTTTTCGCTCTAAATCTTCTGCTTTTATGTTAATTTCTTGTTGTTTTAGTGCAACCAGTGGATCTTGACCTTCTGCCGCTAATATTTCTTGCTCTTCAGCGACCATTTCTTCAGTCATTAGTGCAATTTTCTCTGCAACTTGTTGTTCAATCTCTTCTTGCAATTTTGCTTGCAGTTCAGGAGGTAGTTGACCACCAAATTGAGCAGCTTGTTGTTCTATTGCTGGACCCATTTCCTCTTCAACTTCTTCTCTAGCCTGTAATCCTATGTGTTCTACAATATGACCTTGTAAAATTGCCATCGTAGGTGGATTATTTTTTACTAAATACGAAGACATAAACGCTCTGTGCGCATCTATGTGAGCTAATTGATTTTGATTTCTAAATGCTACCAGAGGTGCATTACGTAATGCATTTGCATTCTCTACTGAAGGATCAAGTGGCTGTGGTTCAGCAGGTGCTGGTAAAATAACATCGATATCTTTGACACCTAATGCTTGATACATTCTTCTGTACGCTTCATACATATTATGCGAAGCAGGGTCTGCTTGTGCTAATTGTAATTGTGTTTGTGCCAACGTAACACGTTGAGACATAGAAAAAATGTTTGGATCAGAGACAGGAATAATATCAATCTCTGGGCTAAAGTCTTCCGCTTTTAAACTTGGTGTTGCATTTGTTCCCACTTCATATGGATAGAAAGGCGGTAATGACTCAGCAAATATTTTTGCTAATAACTTAAATTCTATTTTTTGTGCGTAGTGTAGTCTTTTGTGAATAGCACTCATGACTCTCGCACCACGTTCCATCAACGCCATGGTTGTTCCAACAGGTGCGTTTGCTGCTACGCTGTCCCCAATTTTTTGATCGGCAATGGCTGCAAATCTAGTTCCTGCTTCTACACAAAAACCTAGTAATTGAAATAATGTAGCGCTTGGTTCTTTATAAGGTAAAGGTAACAACCCTTCACGCAAACTTCCGCCTGGTGCATCTACATCTCTGAACTCTCCTGGTTGAAGGGGAGTATCGTCGTCTTTAACTCGCAGTCCGCGAGCCTTGAAACCCGCAGGGAGATTGGACAGTGTACCTGCATCAAGAAGTTGTCTAAGTGCTGCCGTGGCAGTTCTGGAGAGACCCCCGAGCATGTGGATAAGACCAAAGCCATAAAAGCTAAACCCAGGTAAAAACTTATAGTGGACAAAATACCTAGTCTTGTTTTTATTTGGATCGCTCTCTTGGTAGTTCCTGTAAATAGATAATACCTGACCTGAGCCTTCATCAATTGTAACAATGTAAGGAACTTTAATTCCATCTTCGCTGTCTACACCTTCTATGTTTAAGTCAACGTGCATCTCTAATAACTGATACAAGTTTTCTTGATAAGATTTCTTTACACCTGATATACGATCTTCTTTTTCTTGTAACCCTGTTTCTGTTGTCGATACCTGTAAATCTACATCTCTGTATAAACCAGATACCTGTAATTTTCTTATTTCATTTTCTGATCTTCTAATAACGTGTGTAACTCTTTCACACGATGGAAAGTCTGTTGTTTGATAAGGAACATATAAATCATCACTAGGAACAAATTTAGATACAGGTCTTTGTAAACCTTCATCGTAGTAAACTTTTTTAAATGCTGAACCAGACAACGGTAAGTAAAATAATAGTGAATCTAAATCAGGATCATACTCTTCCATCTCGTAAGTAATCTGATAGTTCATAAAGTCTTTTACACGTTGTGCTTGTTCTTCTTTTTGTGTTGTTATTTGACCAAGGATCTGTGTATTAACAGGACCGCCTGGTGGTAATAATTCTTTATAGGCTTGCGCTTGAAATTGTGTGATAGCCTCGGATAACATTGGATGTGTCACGGAACTCGCACCTGCAAAAGGTTGCGTTCTTTCTTGATATTTAAATCCAAGAAGATCTAAACCTTTTTTGTATGTTTCTTCCCACTCTTGTCTTGATGATTTATCTTCTTCAAAAGACTCACGTAGATCATTAGCAATAACACCAAGTTGATTATCATCTAAAACTTCTGCTAAATTCATATCAAAAGTATTAGCTAGCATATCTGGCTGATCACCAATTAACGCTGAACCATCATCCATCATTTCTACATTAGGGTTAGCTTCTGCTACTTGTATATCTACAACGTTTTGTGCCATTTGTTCTGTTTCTTCCGCAAATGGTGGCGGGTTAGGAGTAAATCCGATAGGTCTGTCAATTGCCATTATGCTGCCTCAAATATATCAATTAATTCTGGAGTATACACAAGTCCTCCTTTTTTTCTATGTGTTTTATGTGGTAATAACATTTCTGGTGTAATCTTTACAGCAAAAACCTCTCCCACACCATCTACTTTAATAATCTTAAACTCAGAGTTATTTTCTTTTGCAGCACGTTTTAGTGCTTTCTCTAATACAGATGTGTAGTGTTTTCCTTTGGAATCAACACTGTCTGGTCCACCATAAAATTCTTCGGTGCCAATTCCTTTCATGTTTTTAGTTCTTTGGTCAATAGGGGTAGATGTACCACCTGATTGTCCATATCTATTTTTTACAAATTTAGCTGGAGATACCGCGTACCATTCTGCTGCATCAGGAATCTTTTGTTGATATAAAAGATTAGCAGCTTTTGCTAAATCTCTTTTTACTAATGCTTCGCCCCACTCTGATCTATTTTTAAATGGCACGTTTGGATACAATTGTTTCATTGCTCCTTCGCTAATGGCTGTCTGTAACTCTTCTAGCATTTTCTTTTCTTTTGCCATAGCTTCATTAGCTTTTATTACTAGCTCTTTATCTGGTCTAGTTCCTGCTGATGCTAAATCTTCAAATACCTTTTTGTTTTCTTGAAACTCTTTAATAAACTGTTGCATTTCAACATCAGATTTAAACAACGGTCTAAAAACTGTTTTATTCTGTATATAAAATTCTGCTACTTCAGGATTAACGTCACGTAATTCACTATCATACCTCGCACGACTAATTCCTGATCGTCTTTCCGCAGGTGTTCCGTCTAGTAAATCACCAAGAGCTTTTCGTAATTTTTCTTCAAACCGTTTTGCATTTTGCAATACATCTGATTGTATCTCATCCGCAAAGGTAACAATAACTTCTTGACCTTTAGTCGTTGCTTCCATATCTTTTAATTTTACAGAATCATCTTGTATCTTACTTCTGAATTGACGTATTTGATTAGCAAGTGGTGTATCAATCTCTTCTAAAAATGCCATTCTTGAATCAATCGTTTCTGTAATCATTCTTGGATTCATTTCCTCAATTGGAGTTAGATCTTGAGTTGGCGCTCTTCGTATCTTTTCATACGCTGATGCTTCCAATCCTTTTAATTGATTTTTTAATTTTGTTTGATTACGCTTGAGTGTTCTAATCATAGCAGGGTCTACTTGCTCTGCAATCCCTTGTGCTGTTTTCTCTACAGGTAATGTTGCTTTACGGTCCGTGAGCCGCGACCACCCGATCACGTACTTTTCACCAAAGTCATGAGCTGCACCGCCAGGGGGTAACGAATCAGGATCTAGTGGTATATCTTTTGCTGGCAGATACATAACATCTTCTCTGTATGTACCAGGCAATGCTCCCTTCTCTTGATAGCCATCATACTTTGCTCTGTTCGTTCCACCATATCTCGCATCGCCGTACGTAACGTTATCTATTTTACGAATTGGTGCCTCACGAATAATTTTTAGAACGTCCGCTTTGTTTATGTTTAAATTATTTTTCTCCGCTACGCGAATATAATCAAGTAACGCATTGTCTTCTATCTCTGCTTTACCAACACCTTTTTTATTAATGAAGTCATAAAACTTTTGTACCGTGTCAAAACTTTCTGGCGTATTAGGGTCCATGAGCCGCGCTTCGAGGCCTGAGTAAAACACAGACTCAGCATCTTCTGGTGAATCAATAATTGTTTTCTTTTGTTTCGGAACACCGACCGCTGTTCCTTCAGCTGTAATATCAACATCCACAATATCATCAATCGTTGCGTTAACATCTGCTTCAGTACCAAGTTTACTGGTAACATTGTCCATGTTCTTTATTTCGTTTTTACTAAATTTTTGTAAAAGCATCTTTGCTTTATCAACCGCAGCTACACCCCAAATAGGAGCTTTACCAAATAATCCTGCCATCTCTACTTCTGGCATTTGTTCACCTTGCGTTGGTTTTAGATCTGCGTCCGCAAACATAGATTCTAATTTCTCTTCGCTTATGTAGCCAGGTTGTTCCGTTGTAATATCTGATAGTTCAACATCTCCACCAATAGCAAAATTAGGTGTTGCTAAAACGTCTTCAATTTCTATTTTTTCTTCTGTTTCTTTAGATGTTGCATCTTTGGCAATATCTATTTTTTTAGAAAGAAGAGGTAATATTCCTGGACCATATTTATCTGATAATCCTTTTAAAAACTTTACTCCAAAACCTCCTACCACTTCTACAGGGCCAACTACAGAAACAAGACTATCAATAGGATCTTCTTGTTCTAAAATTTCTTTCATACTCATCCCTTCGTCTAGTAATTTTTGTCTATTACCATAAACCCGAGCTGCATCTTCAAACCACCAATTTAAAGTATCTGCACCAGCTCTAACTGGAGCAACGGAATAAGCTTGAATTTTTTCTATTAAATCTCCTGTTTCTCCTACTTCATCAATAGTTTTCATTGTAGGAAGAATTTCTCTTAATTTTTTCATAGATAATGCATCAAAAGTATTAGCCATACTGGGATTAATAACCTCAACCAACTTTAAATTAAAATCAGCCATTTTATCTTTTACATTTTTTTGAAATTCTTCTTTGGCTTCGGGATTATTTTCAAGGTCTTGAAAATTATCACCTTGCATAAATGTATTTTTAGCAGGATCTAAACCTACTTTTGAAGATAGTATGTCGTCAATTGTTGCAAGGATATCAGCCATATTAGTATTCTAGCACTTCTTCGAGAGAAGCGAAACCCCCATCTTTCATTTGAGTAGCTATCTCATAGTTTTTTTCCATTACATCTGAAACCAAATCATCAATCGCCTCCTCTTGAACAGCATCATAATAACCGCCATTATCTAATTCAAACTGTAAATCTCTTATTTCTCTTTCAATAGCTTTTTCTTCTGTTTCAGAAAGATTTAAAACTTTGCCGCCTTTTTGTTTTAGTTTATTTTTTAAACTAGACATTTTTTGTTTAATATAATTTTCAGCTGCGTTTAGTTTTTCTTTACCCATAAAAATATTTTGTATTTTAAAAGTACCCTCTATATCTTCGAGAACCGCTTTTTTATGAGAAAAGTTTACATCATCGATATCTAACCCAAATCGTATGTTATTGTACCTAATTTTATCTCTTACTTTTACAGTTTTTAATATTAAAGGAACAACTTTTTCAGCAAAATCTGGATCATTAACTTGTTCTTTAAATGACTCAAAAATTTCATCCATACTTTTTCCTTCTCTAATTCCGTACTTCATCATTCTTCCGAAGTTAGCTTCAATTACATTGTTTACTTGAGAATTAAAATTTTTTCTATTTTTTTGATATTGTTTTAATAATGGTAAAGGTTGCTCCCCAACTACTTCTCCTACAACATCAATTCTCATGTTGTTAAAAAATTCACGTTGATCATCATTTAAAGCATCTAAAATTGTTCTAGTCTTTATGCTTTTTAAAGTTTGTCTCTCATTTTTTTTAAGTTTTTCTAAAAAGGCTTTTGTTTTGGGATCATTTGAAGATGTAACTTTTGGATTAACACCTTTTAAAAAATACTTATCTAAACCAAGCTCCTTTATTAAACCTTCCTGATTTAATCTTTTTAACACAGATTCTTTTCTTCTTTGTAAAGTATCAACGCTTTGTTTACCTTGTAAAGTAGGTCCTGTTAAATAATCTTTTATTATTTTATCTTGCGATAAAAGTTGAAATATATCAAACTCTCCTAAACTGTTAGGTCCTCCTTTTAATTCTTGACCAGTTGCTTTTGGAACCATGCTTTTATATTTACTTAATAATTCATATGTTCTAGCTATCATGTTATCACCTATTACAGCTTGAGGTTTGTATTCAAGAGTTTTACCTCTTCTCAATACATTTGGATCTACAAGGCCTGATTTTCTAATAGGTTTCATAAAAGTTCTAAAATTGTCTTGCCCCATAATAGTTTTAAAAGCGTTAAGCTCAAAAGGGTTTTCAGAATTGTATATATCTGCAAATTTTTTTATTACTTCATTTGAATATTTTTTTGCTCCACCCTTACCTGTGCCCGACATAACAAGGTCGTTTAATTGATTAGCAAAATTAACTGTTTCTGGATTGTTCAAATAGTAATTATTTAAAATAGTCCTATTAACTCTCTCATTAGGATTAACTAGAATATCCCGTAGTCTTATTTTTTGATTTTCTACAGGTAGTGTTAAAACTTTTAAAGCCTGAGCATACTGAGGATCTTTTAAAATATTTACTTGAACATCAGCTGTTGCTTTTTTAAATTCGTCAAGAAAAGTTTTTGAATCCATTCCTGTTTGTTCCAAGATAAATTTATTTGAAAAATCAATTTCAGGAGATATTTGTTTTGTCGGAACTCCATCTTCTACTTGAACAATATCATCAAAAATATCTACCTCTTCATCTGCTAATTTTACATTAAGAGGAGGTCTATTTGTTTCTGCTTCTAGCAATTGTCTTTCTCGTAAGGCTTGTGCTGCCGCCAAATCCTCGGGCTTCATATCTTCAAAATCACTAAACTTTTTTACAATTTTACTATCAAGTAAGTCTTGTAATAAATCTATTCCATATTTAATTTTGCCCATTAATAATATTCCCTTGGTTCAATGTATCTAGGCTCGTCCTGATAGTCTGAGTCTAGTTGTATGAAGTTTCCTTGCCTGAAACGCAACAACGCTTGGGTTGTTGAATCGACTAAATCGTCATGATCACCATAAGGGAAAGCCGCACATTCTTCAATAACTTCTTCTGCCCAACGGTCCTCGGTACACCATACCTGCCCTGATTCAAATAAAGGAGCCACGGAGTTGACACGTACGTGCTTATCATTGCCCTTACTAGGCGTATAAGTAACTACAGGAATTCCTAGCTGTCGTAGCTCCTGTGTTAAGGGCATACCAGATGCTTTCGCTTCAATCAAGATTGTTTCGGGTTCCCAGTACTGATATTCTTCTAACGCAATCTCTTTTAACTCAGGAAAATCCCATCTACCTTTGCGCATCGCAAGAAGAATGATGTGGAATGGTCCGTGTTCCACGGGTTTAAAGACGCCCCACGTTGTTATCGCACTAAAGTCTGCTGTCTCTTTTTTACTAAATGCGGTGTCATAACTCTGTATAACGTGCATTAAATCAGGAATATCTTCTCTTGGCCACACTTTCCACCAATCTCTTTTGATAATACTACCTTCTTCAGACGTTGGCGCTTGTTGCCATTGTGCTTGCCACTTTTGCTCGGACAGCGATGCTTTGACTCCTTCTAATTCGGATAACTTCCAAAACTCAGGCCACATCGGTTTGTCATTTAATATGGCAGGAAACTCAACCACGTCCCACTGATCGGCATTTGCATTACTTTGTGCGTTAATTAATTTTCCCGTAAGATCCTTTGTGGACCATCTTGTCATTACTACTACAATAGAGCCACCAGGTTGCAAACGCTGTCTAGGTCCAGAGGTGTACCATTCGTATGCGTTGTCCATGGCTGTTTGACTAAGAGCGTCTTGCTCAGAATGAGGGTCATCAATAATTAATAAATCAGCACCACGCCCTGTTATCGCACCACCGACCCCTGCAGCAAAATACTCGCCACCTTTATTGGTGGTAAATCTACCTGCTGCTTTAGAATCTTGTGATAAACTTACATCAGGAAATACATCTTTAAATTCTTGTTGGTCAAACAGGTTACGAACCTTTCTACCAAAGTTATAAGATAATTCTGCTGTGTGTGTAGTTTGTATAATTTTTAGCTTAGGATTCCTACCCATCATCCACGCAGGAAATAGGTTAGATGCAAACTCTGACTTTGTATGTCGTGGTGGCATATTAACAATTAATCTTTTTATCTTTCCACGTGAAACGTCTTCTAGTTTTTGTGCAAATATTTTGTGATGATTACCTGCAATAAAGTCTGGCCAAACTTTTTTTACAAAAGTTAAATAGGAGGAACGGGACTCCTGAGCGACTTTGATTTGTAAATTTCTTAATTCGTACTTTAACAAATCCGTTGGGATTTTAGACTGATTCATAAAAAAGTTATATCATAGTC
>JAAHTG010001816.1_pt1 | contig 13536 bp, 10 predicted proteins | sample 6116081 | NCBI WGS metagenome assembly JAAHTG01 (sample SAMN13939989, study PRJNA603662) | sponge metagenome | isolation source: marine sponge | host: Mycale hentscheli | place: New Zealand | collected 2005 | reverse complement strand
TGGTATTCATTTAGCAGCGATCGTCATTTGGCTTAATTGATGACACGCCCTAGTACCCTCAAAGAGGGAGGCATCATGATTTGGTCTATTTAATGAACTAAATAAATGTATATAGCGTTTCTGATAGTTATCAGGTACAGTTTGGACTTGTAAGTAACCCAAATGTGGGGGATTTAGAGGTAGAGGGGCTTCAATCTAAGCTATTTGTACCTTACTTACACGGGAATTACTATATATCTGATGTGAATTAAAAAACAGAGAAATAGGGAGATTATAAAAAATTGTTGAGTTCAGCTCAAATTAATCTTTTTTCCCTATGAGTATTATTATGTCTGATGTCTATTAATTCTAAAAATTTTGGTTATTTTTCATTGACATCAGACATGCTGTCAAATTAACCAGTATTACGCATACCAGCAGCAATACCATTAATGGTTAATAATGCACCTCTTAACAACTCATCTTTACTGTAACGAAAGTGAATTAAACCAGCTTTATCTTGATTGGTATATTGTCTCAGACGTTTAAGCAACGATACCTGTAAAAATCCTAAAGGAACAATCGTCCCATTTCTTAATTGTACCGACCTTTGTAACTCAGGATCACTATCCAATAATCTTTCTTGTTGATTAATTTTTAAGATTACTTCCCGACTAAGATAATATTCCTTAGCGATTTGATTAAATACCTTATCAAACCTTTCTATGTCCTTTTCTTCGACTAATTCTTCCACATAATGATGAGCCATTTGTAAATCTACTTTTGATAATGTCATCTCTACCTTAGAAATTACCATTTTAAAGAAAGGCCACTTACTATAAAAAGAACGTAATAATTTCAAATTCTCTTCAGGTTCTTTTTCTAAAAAGTCTTGTAAAGCAGTTCCCACACCAAACCATGCGGGTAGAAGGAAGCGACTTTGTGTCCAACTAAATACCCAAGGAATTGCCCGTAAAGACGATATATCTTTCTTACCTGTACTACGACGAGCAGGACGAGAACTTATTTGTAACTTACTAATTTCTTCAATAGGAGTCACAGACATAAAAAAGTCTAAAAAATCAGGTTGTTCATAAATCAGATTACGATAAGCCTTACGAGATTTCGCTGATATTTCTTCCATCATTTCATTCCACGGTTCAATATCATCAAAACCACTACCAAGTAAACTAGCTTGTATAGCAGCAGTACTGATAGTTTCTAGATTATACAAAGCCAATTCAGGCAAAGAGTATTTAGATGCTAAAACTTCTCCTTGCTCGGTGATTTTAATTCTACCGTTGATTGTGGAAGTAGGTTGAGCTAAAATAGCCGCATAGGCTGGGCCTCCTCCTCTACCAACAGAACCACCTCTACCATGAAATATTTTAATATTAATCTGATAATTATTGCCAATTTTGGCTAGATTTTTTTGAGCTTTATGAATTTCCCAATTACTACTGACAAATCCTGAGTCTTTATTACTATCAGAATAACCGAGCATGATTTCCTGTAGATTATAAGGGGATAATTCTGGTAAATTGAGATAGGATTTGGACTTATCTACTTGTTCATAACCACCTGCTAAACAAGCATGATATAAAGGTAAATCAAACAATTCTGTCATTACCGAAGGAGCTCTTTTAAGATCTTCTACTGTTTCAAATAGAGGTACGATTCTAATGGTGGTCACTCCTAAGATAGGATCATACAATCCTGCTTCTTTGGCTAATAATAAGACTTCTAGCACGTCACTAACATAGTTGGTCATGCTAATGATATAGGTGTGACAAATATCTAAACCAAATTCTAGTTGTAAATTACGAAGTATTTTAAATGTTTCAATAGTTTCGGTAGTGATTTCCGAAAAGGTAACTTCACTGGGAATCAGAGGACGACGAGTTTTTAATTCTTGTACTAACCATTCGGTTTTTTCTTCTTCCGATAGCTCATTATAAGGTTTGTCTAATACTTCCAAATATTGGGCTATTTCATTTAGAGCATCAGAATGTCGAGAGGAGTCTTGACGAAAATCTAAGGGTGTTAAATGGAAACCATAAACGTCCAGTTGACGAATTAAACGTACTAATTCTTTACATTTTAAGCCTGTATTTTCCAAACTTGACCGAATAAAGTTCAAATCAGCCAAGAAATCCATACTACTGGGATAAACGTTGTCTTCTTTCTTCGCTAGTTTAATGGATTTTCTTGTTTCAGGGTCAGATAAAGCGTCGTTTCTTGCTTTCGTATTTTGTAGTTTTTTCTCTATGTAAGCTAATTTTAAACGATATGGTTCTTGACGATAGCGTACAAAGTATTTATCATACAGCTCTGGCATCGCAATTCGATCGCTTTCCAATGAGTCTAATAAGTCTGGTTCTACATTACTCCAATGTAAGGATAAACTAAGAATGTCATTGAGTTGAGTAACTGAATCTATATATTTATCTAAGACAATTCCTCTTTGATAACAGGCTGTTGACCATGTAACTTCTGGAGTGACAAAAGGGTTGCCATCTCGATCGCCACCCACCCAAGAACCAAAATAGCAAAATTTTTCAGTAGGAGGTTGTAAATTAGGAAAAGTATTCTGTAGAGCTTGTTTTAAACGGTTTGATAGTTCAGGTAAAATATCAAATAAAACTTCTTGAAAATAATGTAGAGCATAGTCAACTTCATCTAAGACAGTTGGTTTAAATTGATGTAATTCATCCGTACGCCACCAGAGACGAACTTCTTCCAATAGCAATTGACGATAGTTTTCTTCTTCCCAAGAGTTGCTCAATCCTATATTACGGGAAGACTGTTCTGCAATGTCTAAATGTTCTAAAATCGAAGAAATGCGACGTTGTTTTTTACGAATTGTATGACGAACAATTTCTGTGGGATGAGCCGTAAAAACTAAACTAATATCTAACTGAGAAATTAATTCTTGAATTTTTTGAGGGGGTACATTTAAGTTTTTTAAATAGGGAAAAAGCCAATGAAATGTGCCACCACCACTTGGATTTGATTTGAGGTCAAAGTAACTTTGGTCTGAGGTTTTATTGTTACTACCATTGGTTGAAGATTTGTTGATAGCATTTACTTGAGATTCAGTGCTGGTACGACGAATTAGCTTTTGAGTTCTCTGTTCGTAATGTTGTTCTAAAATATTAATTAATTGAAAATATAATGCAAATGCTCTAGCTGCTTTAATAGCATCATTTAAGTCTAATTGTTCTATCCATTTACTCACAGAAATTTCTTCTATTCCTGTAGTTTGTCCCTCTGGAGAACAGGCTGATTTAAGTTTATCCAATAAATCAACTAGTTCTGTTCCACACTCATTTTCAAGGACTGAAACCCATAATTCTTCTACCAATTTTAATCGATGACGAAGTAATAATTCGGAGCTAGAATAAATACTTGATTCTTCTTGATAACTTGTACTTGCTATAGTCATTTATTTATTTTTATTAATCTCTTTATTTTTATTGATTAAGAAGATATCCAAAAGTTTTTAATATCTCTAAAAAAGGACTTAAAGAAAAACTTTATCTTCTTAAAATTCTTAATTATTTTTAACTTTAGCTAGGGTCAAAAATAGATAATTCTGTTTTGTTATTAACATTTATAGAAAGATGCCCTTGTTAGCTTACCAGTGAGCATTCATTATAGATAGTTTTCTGAGATACATTTTGTCATGTCAGTTGATTAATTTCTATAAAATCGAGATAAATTGAGGCTCATTCAGAATCAAAATAGTGATCTTTGAGAATGGGTAATCTTTGACCACGAAAAACCTCTTCACTGGCTTTACCCATATCTTCGAGTAAATTGATTAAGTTGTCACCAGTGATTTTGCTTACCATCATAGTTGGAGTAACCAAGCTTAATAACAATTGAGGAAATAATCTGTGAGAATTTTTGCTTGACATATCACTAAAAATAAAATTGATATTGGAAGCTATAAACTTGAGGCTTTAAGCTCTAAGCTTGTTGAGTCGTCTACAGTCGAACAATTGAGAATTGATAATTTTACAGTTACCTCTATCTGAAGATAGAGGCTAGAAATAAGGAATTATGTTTTTTTATTTTCTTCTTAAAAGAAGATGCTTATATCTTAATTTTCTTTGGTCAATTAAATTCCTAAACTTTATTGGTAGATTATTAAACAGCAACTGCCTTATGAATTATAGCTCATCATATCTAAACGAAACTGATTCACATTAAGCATTTATTATTACTGTTTCATTAGATATTAATGTTAAATTATTTGACGATCGCTATTGATTATGCTAATTAATTGTGAACTTTATTTTGTCAATTGTCAATTTTGGCTGGATAATGCCCAGTTGCGGGTTAAAATTGTCCGAGGATGGATTAATTGATTAGATTTTAATAAATAGCATAGAGAGTAATTGCAGACCATTGCCAGACCTTTATAGAGATTTTCTTCACTAACTTTTCTCATGTCATTTAATTCTGGTGTATCACCTCTAGAAACCTCCAGTTTGTCTGCGATAAAAAGAATACAACTTAATTTACTCATTTCTGGTCGACCTAAAGTATGATTACTAATAGCCTCCAAGATTAAATGATTGCTTATACCAAATTCTTGTTGAGCAACAATGGAACTAATTTCAGCATGAATCAAATGGGGATGTTTTTCTGTAATATCATCTAGTGGTAGGTTGTTTTCTTTTGCTATTTTGAGCAATTTTTTGGGAGGAAAAAATTTAGCTAAATCGTGCATTAATCCTGCTTTTGCAGCTAATTCAACATCACAATCGTGTTTTTTAGCTAAGTCAATAGACATTTGTTCTACCCCTAAGATATGTTTTATTCTTTTAGGAGAAACATTGTTATTTAACCATACAATTATTTTTTCTCGCATAATATTAACTTTTTATTATTTTAATTTTTTCTATTTAAATTAACATGTTTTTAGTTCGTAAGTAAATATGAGTTTTGGTCAATCTTTAGGTTTTTTAAGTTTTTTGATTTCCCTTTATATTCTTTGGGAAATACGCCAACTTGTATTATTAATTTTTTGTGCTGTAATTTTAGCGGTAGCTTTAAATCGCTTAGTGATTAAGTTTAAAAAATTTAATTTGAGTCGATCGATTGCTGTGTTTATCATTATGACAGGTGCTATAATCATCTTTAATGTCTTATTATTGATTACGTTACCTCCTTTTGTAGAACAGTTTCAATCATTACTTAATATATTACCAAACGTACAAAATAAATTAAATGAGCTAATTGAAGTAGTAAATAATTTAGATGAAAGTAAATATTATTATTGGCATTTTTTTAAAAATCTAGACAGTTTTAATAAAAACAATACTTTTATTCCTGATAATTTATTAAATAATTTTATTGCCTTATTTTCTAATATTGTTGTCATTATTTCTCAAGTTCTCTTAGTATTTGTTTTAACTGTATTTTTCTTACTAAATCCATCCCAATATCGTTATTATTTTCGTCAATTATTCCCTTCTTTTTATCGTTATCGAGTTGATGATATTTTAGACAAAAGTGAAATTGCGATCGTCAGTTGGCTCAGTGGAATTCTGATTAATTGTGTGTTTATTGGAACATTAAGCGGAATGGGTTTATTTATTTTACAAGTAAAATTTGTTTTAGTTCATGCTCTTCTGGCTGGGTTATTAAATTTTATTCCCAATATTGGACCAACTGCCAGCGTAGTTTTTCCATTGATGATAGCAGTTGTCGATTCTCCTTGGAAAATTCTACCGATTATTATTTGGTATTTTATTATTCAAAATATTGAAAGTTATTGGCTAACTCCTAAAGTAATGGCAGAAAAAGTATCTTTATTACCCGCAGTTACTCTTTTTGCTCAAATATTTTTTGCGACCATATTTGGCGTTTTAGGTTTGTTACTCGCACTGCCTCTGACTGTAGTTTCCAAAACATGGATTGAAGAAGTACTATTTGAAGATATACTCGATCGATGGACAGTTGATCGTTAATCAAATTCAAGACTGGTTTATGTATTATGCATTTTTGATTTCTCCATTCCATCATGAACTTGGTTAGAATGACAATCAGAAAGATTTTCCATCCCAAGACAATGAGTAGTAAAAGTCTCCATAACTTTGATTGGCAAAGAATAGAAAAAGCCTTAACTGTAGAAAAAGAATATGGTTATCAAAATTTAAAAGGTAAACAATATCGTTTCAGTGAATTTCTCTGTTTAACTTTTGGTAATGTACCTCCTGTCACTAATTTAGTGGTTGCTTTTCGGTGGCAAAATACAGCTAAAGAATTTGCTCGTTATCCCCAGTTAACTTCTAACGAAAGAGTCGATTTAATTGCCCAAACTCAAGTCTTAATTACTGAAATTCAAGAAATTGAAAAAAATAAACCTTCTGCGGTCAAAGAATCTACTCCATCAACCTTTGTTTCTCCTGCTACTATTGCGAAAACAAATCCCATTACTAACACTTCCACAGTTTCTACTTTAACTTTAAACGATCCTGTTACTTATCTAAAAGCGATCGCACTCAGGAAAAAAGACTTATTATTAAAACTAGGCATCAAAACAATTCGAGACTTGCTGTTTTATTATCCCAGAGACCATATCGATTATGCTCGTCAAGTCAATATCAAAGACTTAAACCCTGGGGAGACTGTCACTATTATCGGTAAAGTCAAAAAAATTAGTTGCTTTAGTAGTCCCAAAAACAAAAAATTAACCATTCTCAGTTTAACCATCGAGGATAGAACAGGAGAAGTCAAAATTACTCGCTTCTACGCAGGTGGATTTTATAGTAATCGTGGTTGGCAAGAAAAAATTAAACGAATGTATCCTCGTTATGCTCTCGTTGCCGCTTCTGGATTAGTTAAACAAAATAAGTATGGTGTTACCCTTGACAATCCTGAATTTGAAGTATTAGATACCGATGGAGGTAATATCAACTCCTTCAAAATTGGTCGTTTATTACCTGTTTATCCTCTCACCGATGGAATTCCTGCCGATGTGATTCGTAAAGCAGTCAAAGAAGCTTTGATCACAATTAAACAGATAAAAGATCCTTTACCCAATATTCTCCAAGAACAGTATAGTTTAATTAACTTACAAAAAGCGATCGCACATATCCACTATCCCGAAGAACAAATACAACTGATTGAAGCCAGACGCAGACTTATCTTTGACGAATTCTTTTATCTACAACTGGGATTTTTAGAAAGAAAACAACAAGAAAAAGCCAATCGAGTCGCCGTTTCCTTTGCACCTCAAGGACAACTTATCGAACAATTTCAAGAAATTTTACCCTTTCAACTAACCAATGCTCAACAAAGAGTAATTCAAGAAATCCAACAAGACTTACAATCATCTTCGGCGATGAATCGTCTTATCCAAGGAGATGTCGGTTCAGGAAAAACCATCGTTGCCGTCTTCGCTATCCTTGCCGCCCTCCAATCAGGTTATCAGGCCGCCTTGATGGCACCCACCGAAGTATTAGCAGAACAGCATTATCGTAAAATAGTTGAATGGTTTAATCAGCTTTATTTACCCGTGGAATTACTCACAGGTTCAACTAAAACCGCTAAACGGAGGGATATTCATAGCCACTTACAAAGCGGTGAATTGCCCTTATTAATAGGTACTCACGCCCTCATTCAAGATCCAGTTCAATTCCGTAAATTAGGCTTAGTCGTCATCGATGAACAACATCGTTTTGGAGTACAACAACGGGGAAGACTATTAGCCAAAGGAGAAGCACCTCATGTACTGAGTATGACCGCCACTCCCATTCCTAGAACTCTCGCATTAACCCTTCATGGCGATTTAGATGTCAGTCAAATAGATGAATTACCCCCCGGTAGGCAAGAGATTAAAACGATGGTTAAAACGGGAAGAGAACGATCCAAAGTTTACGAATTAATTAAACGTGAAATAGCTAAAGGTAGACAAGCTTATGTAATTTTTCCTTTGGTAGAAGAATCAGAGAAATTGGACGTAAAAGCAGCAGTAGAAGAACATAAACGATTTAGTGAAAAGATATTTCCTGACTTTAATGTTGGTTTATTACATGGACGAATGTCCTCCGAAAACAAAGATAAAGCTTTGAATGCTTTTCGGGAGAATGAAACTCAGATAATAGTTTCCACAACAGTGATTGAGGTGGGAGTTGATGTACCCAATGCAACGATAATTTTAATTGAAAATGCAGAACGTTTTGGTTTGTCGCAGTTGCATCAATTAAGAGGTAGGGTAGGACGTGGTAGTCACAAATCTTTTTGTATTTTAATTACTGGTAGTAAGAATCCTGATGGTATTCAAAGATTACAAGTATTAGAACAATCAACAGACGGTTTCTTTATCTCAGAAATGGATTTGAATTTGAGAGGGCCGGGGGAAGTCTTAGGTAGTCGTCAATCAGGTTTACCAGATTTTGCCCTAGCGAGTTTGGTAGAAGATCAAGACGTATTGATTTTAGCAAGAGAGGCAGCAGAAAAGATTTTATTACAAGCCGAATATTTGGAAGATGGTACAAGATTGAGAAAAGAGCTGGAAAGACGTTATCAAAAGTTGATAGGAAGTCAGGTTTTGACTTGATTTGTAATATTTAACTGATGTTACCCACAATAAAAGTAAAAATCGATCGATTTGAATCATAAAATTTATTATGTATTGCTTGTTCAAAATAATATTTAAACAAATCAGTCTGAGCATTATCTGAAAATCACCTGAAATTTCCTATCATTATTCAATATCTGGCAAATTTTCGTAAACTTCACGCCATGTCGAATATTTTTCAAGTACAGCAATAATTTGAGGTAAAGGCTTAACCCAAATTTCAGGTAAATCAGCCTCAAACGATGATTCAATGGAAAAAGCTAATTTTTCTATCGGTGGACAAAATTGTGCATCAATGTCCTCTTTATTTCCACGGGCATCTATGCGATACCATAAACTATTTTCTAACTTCACCGCATTTAAACCATGAAGACAATAAGGTGAACCATCCCCTGTCACGCTCAATCTTTGGTAACATAAACCTGTTTCAATGGAATTAGCACGAAGTAACGCTGCCAAAAGATGACTTTTAGCATAACAATATCCAGTTTTGTACTTGAGAACATCAGAGGCTTTGCAAGTAACAGGATTTAACTGAAAATCTGAACTATGTTTGATGTTATCTGTTACCCATTCAAAAGTCGTTTTAATTAATTCGTGTTTTGAATTACATTGAGAAGACAAATTATTGGCAAGGGATTTAATCGATTGATGATGCCAATCAATATAAGTAGATGATTCGAGATACTTATTCATATTAACTACTAATTGTTGCGATCGATTTTTTTATTAATTTCATACAATTAAAAAGCAGAGTTGGGTTGTCTTAAAAATTCGATTTCTTCCTCCGTTGATTCTCTTCCCAATATTTCGTTTCTATGAGGATATCGACCAAATCTATCGATAATTTCTTTATGCTTTATTTCAAAATCTAAATTAGCTTGAATACCATTTCTTTGATATAGCTGGACTGCTATTTCGTGAATTTGAACAGATTCGCTGTGCATAAAAGGCAGATAAAGAAAATTTCTCTCTATGGCATTTAGTTGATTATCTGCATTAACCGAAATCGCTTCTTGTGATAAAGCTAAAGCTAAGGAATCTGAGACAAAAGCACGGGGTGTATCTCTAAATATATTTCGGGAAAACTGATCTAAAACTATAATTTCCGCTAATCTTCCTTTAGCTGTTTGTCTCCATTCGTAAAGTTCGCAATTGTTTGCTTTGAGGTGAACTTCAGAAAATTTATCAGTAATTAATCGATCAAATTCGTCATCTTTTTCCCACCACTGAGATTGATCAATTTCCTCAAACCAAAAAGTTAAAATTTTCCAATACATGCTTGATTGTTTTAGAATCTATAACTTTTGATTGTACCTTACAGCGATCGCATTTTTATAGGGGAATAATACCACTAGGATTGAGAGGGAAGAGATTGCCAAAGTAGTCTTGTTTGATAGCTGCTACATCATAAGTGGTTTTGATATTGGGCAAATTATCAATGTCGTGAACATATCGACTTAGATTGGGATAATCACTAATGCGTTTAATACTGCATTTAAACAAACCATAATAAGCCACATCGAAACGTATCAAAGTCGTAAACAAACGAACATCCGCTAATGTCAGTTTGTCTCCACATAAATAAATATTATTCTCTAAATGTAATTCGATCGCATCTAAAGTTTTAAATAATCCTCGACAGGCATCTTCATAAGCAGATTGAGTTTGAGCAAAACCGCAACGATAAACACCATTGTTTACATTGTGATATATTTTTTCATTCCATGCTTCTATATCATTATGCAACTGCTCAGGATCAAGATTTAATTCTTTATTTGTGGCAAATTGATTGAATTGTTCGTTTAAAATAATAATTATCTCTGCACTTTCATTATTGACGATTGTCTTCGTTTTTTTATCCCATAAAACTGGTACAGTACAACGCCCTTGATAATTACTTTGGGATAACTGATAGAGTTGTTTTAAAGACTGACAATTTTCTGAAGGCTCAGCCATTACCCAACCTCCCTGATTAACCGAAGGTATTACAATCGTAATTTCGATCGCATTTTCTAAACCTTTTAATGCCCTTACCATCAAAGTACGATGAGCCCAAGGACAACCCATGCCGACATATAAACGATAACGTCCCTGTTCAGAGGGATACAGAGCATCTTGTTTTTGACTTACACTATGACGAAACTGACTAGATGGACGTTGATAATTACCTTGGGTTGAACTAGGGGCTAATTGACTCATCATCGTTTTCCACAAAGTTTGCCAAATCCATTTAGCCGTCACGATAAGAAAAGATGTTGGTAATGACTTGTTTTTTTGGTTACTCATAAAATATATATAACATTTTTCCGATTCATAAAGTATCCCCAACAGCTCTTCAATCCTTACAATATAAGAATTTTACTTTTGATTTTCCACTTATCAATTTTAGGCTTTGTGATAAATTTGTTGCATTCTATTGTTACTTAGTCTAACCTTGACTTGTTTGTCTTTAATTAAATTTCGCAGACAAATATTCAGCATCGATATGGGACGATTGGTTTCTTGACTCAGAGATTTCATCGTTAATCCTCTCGGATTGTTTTGAATTATTTGTAAAATTCTTTCCGTGGTTGTCAATCCACCACGAGCTTGGATAAATTTAAGTTTTACCATTTGTTTTTTGTCCTCACAGCAATCATTAAAAAAATGCTAGATACATAATATATCTTCTCGGTCAAAAAAAAATATTTTCTTCAAAAAATAAATACCAACCCATGGTATAATGTGCCAGTCTCAAAAATCAAAAACTAAAAATAAATATTATATTTTGTAACACTAAATGTATCCAGTGTGGATGAATTCTTGAAACAATGGTAATTTGGTTAGTCATTGAATATCTCAAAATAATTAATTATTAATTATTAATTGTGAAATAGTCTCGATCGATGAATAATAGTGTATGAATGAATAATCTAGAGCAGAAAGAGAATTAACTCATGACCTCGATTTTAGAGTTACATAAGCAAATAAAAAGTAAAGAACGTTCCGCCGTAGAAATTGCCCAAGAGTATTTAGAGCGGATAGAAACCTTAGAGCCAAGATTAAAAAGTTTTTTATATATCACTACAGACTTAGCCTTAGCCAGTGCCAAACAGGTAGATGAAAAAATTGCCAGAGGAGAAGAAATTAATCTTTTAGAAGGAATACCCATCGCAGTTAAAGATAATATGTCCACCAAGGGTATTCCCACTACTTGTGCATCTAGAATCCTAGAAAACTTTGTTCCTAGTTATGAATCTACCGTCACGCAAAAATTAAGAGAACAAGGTGCAATCATTCTGGGCAAAACCAACTTGGATGAGTTCGCTATGGGTAGTTCAACTGAAAACTCTGGCTATCAAGTGACAGCCAATCCTTGGGACATAACCAGAGTGCCGGGTGGTTCATCAGGTGGCTCCGCATCAGCCGTTGCTAGTGGACAAGCGGTTGTCTCTTTAGGTTCTGATACAGGTGGTTCGATTCGTCAGCCTGCTTCATTTTGCGGTGTCGTCGGTTTAAAACCCACTTATGGTTTAGTTTCTCGTTTTGGTTTAGTTGCTTATGCCTCTTCTTTAGATCAAATCGGACCTTTTGGTTATACAGTTGAAGATACAGCTATTTTACTAGAAGCGATCGCAGGTTATGATAAAAAAGACTCAACAAGTATAAAAGTTGATATCCCCAACTACCGTGAATCATTCACTACCGACTTAAAAGGAATAAAAGTAGGCATTATCAAAGAAACCTTTGGGGAAGGTTTAGATCAAGTCGTCGCCGAAAGTGTTAATCAAAGCATTAAAGAATTAGAGAAGTTGGGTGCTGAAGTTAAAGAAATCTCTTGTCCTCGTTTCCGTTACGGTTTGCCAATTTACTATATCATTGCCCCTTCAGAAGCATCTGCTAATTTAGCTCGTTATGATGCAGTGAAATACGGAATTAGGGACGAAGCTGATAATCTTTTGGAAATGTATACTAATACTAGAGCAAAAGGATTTGGTGCAGAGGTTAAACGTCGGATTATGCTCGGTACTTATGCTTTATCTGCTGGTTACTATGATGCTTACTATTTAAAGGCTCAAAAAGTTAGAACTCTAATTAAAGAAGACTTTGACAATGCATTTAAAGATGTAGATGTCTTAATTACTCCTACCGCTCCCACGACAGCTTTTAAAGCAGGAGAAAAAACAGATGATCCTTTGAGCATGTACTTATCTGACTTAATGACTATTCCTGTGAATTTAGCTGGTTTACCTGGAATGAGCCTTCCTTGTGGATTCGATAGTAATAATTTACCTATCGGTATGCAATTAATCGGTAATGTATTAAAAGAAGATGTCTTATTTAAACTTGGTTATGCTTATCAACAAGCTACGGATTGGCATACCAAAAGACCTAATTTGAGTTAATAGACTTTTAATTAGAAGTTGAGAAATAATCAGATATTTGAGAATTAGGGGTGCAACTTTTGCACCCATTTTAATTATTAATATACGTCTGATTTGAATTAATTTGATTAATATTGAACTGTTGAAAGCTATAGACTTTGAGCTTTAAGCTCTAAGCTTGTTGAGCCATTTACAGTTAAATATTTGCGTCAAAATAGAATACCGAATCAATAATTTGCGTTAATTAAATTCTTCAACTTTATTGGTAGATTATTAAATAGCAACTGTCTTATGACTTATAGCTAATCATATCCAAACGAAACACTCTTCACATTAAGCGTTTGATATAGCAATTCGACTAAATCGCTTTTGACAAATCAAATTAAATGAAAAAAATCAGTCTGAAAATCTTATATTAGGATCTGGGAAATAAACATGAAACCTATACATAATAATGCTTAAAAGCCAAGATCAACCTTAAAAACCAGCCTTGTTCAACTATTTTCAATTTCTTTTTTTAGACTTTTGGAAATTTAACTTAAGTTGACATCCTCCCAGCGTCGGAGACGCGGGATTCCTAAGAAATCTAGAGGT
>JAAHTG010001729.1_pt2 | contig 13538 bp, 16 predicted proteins | sample 6116081 | NCBI WGS metagenome assembly JAAHTG01 (sample SAMN13939989, study PRJNA603662) | sponge metagenome | isolation source: marine sponge | host: Mycale hentscheli | place: New Zealand | collected 2005 | reverse complement strand
GATTAGGACATTGATGATTTCTAAAAGTATTGCTATGTCAAGATTTTAACCTTTGCTCCTTGTCCTTTGCTATATCTTATTTCAATCCTTCCCTCAGTCTATAATTTCAAAATTAGCAGTCACATTTTGCACATCATCTAAGGATTCTAATGCTTCGATTAATCTGACTAAAAATTTAATTTGTTCGGTATCGCCAATTTCCACTTGATTGTTAGGTATCCAACGCAATTCGGCTTCTTGTACATTCAAATCAAATTTCATTAGACTATTATTGACTTGTTCCAATGTATCAATGGAAGTAAAAATTTCCGCACCTTGATAGTCTTCTTCTTCAAGAATTTCATAACTATGGGCATTGACTTCTACACAAATTTCTAATAATTTTTCTTCGTCAATATTTCCTTCGATAACAACCACTCCTTTTTGCTCAAACATCCAACTGACACAACCTGTCTCTCCCAAATTACCACCGTTTTTACTAAAGGCTTCTCTGACATAAGCTGCTGTACGATTGCGATTATCTGTTAAGGCTTCGATTAATACGGCAACACCAGCAATGCCATATCCTTCATATCTAATTTCTTCTAATACCGTATCGTCTGAGAAAGTTCCTGCTCCAATGGCGATCGCTCTGTGGATGTTGTCATTAGGAATACCTGCGGCTTTGGCTTTATCAATGGCAGTACGCAACTGAAAATTACCATTGGGGTCAGCTATGCCACTACGTGCAGCGACAATTATAGCACGAGAAAGTTGAGTAAATGTTTTTCCTTTTTTAGCATCTACTCTGGCTTTTTGTCGTTTAATATTTGCCCATTTACTATGTCCTGCCATAATTGTGTTCTTTAAAATTGACTCATAATCATCATATTAGGGGAAGGATAACTAAAGCAAGTGTCAAAATTGTGGATTGTTAATTATTGATTTTTAACTAAATCTCTGTACCATTTCTCTTGCTAATTGAGTCATTTCTAGAGCTAAATTAAATAATTCTTGTCCTGTATAAAGATAAGATTCTTCATAGGTGAGGGTAAACCTTTCTAACTCATCAATACCGTCATTAATATGGTTTAAACTATAGTAAATATAAGCGGCTATACCCGCATATAAAGTAGGATTTGGAAGCGATCGCAAAATAGTTTGGGCTCGTTCACAATCAGAGCGACAATCCTCTAAATATGAGCAAAACACCCCCATTAAATCATCATCAAAAATATCCCCAGACAAATCTTCTATCTCATCTTCCAAAGCCATGATAATTTTATCAACAAGGTGATTTATCGGTGCATAGACTTCCTCTAACCATTGCCATTGAGAAGCTTCTTCATATTGATACTGTTGCCTGTTGTGTCGGTAGTATTGAGAGGCGTGATTACTTTTATTTTGACGATATTTACTAGAATTTGTCAATTCTTGATCGTCTATTGGTAAAGCCTGAATTTGATCATAAATACGACGATTTTGAGGATCACTTAATATTTCATAAGCTGCATTGAGTTGAATAATGGTTTCATGATTGGCATTTTCATGGTGACTATCAGGATGAAACTCCTTTACTAATCGTCGATAAGCTTGTTTAATTTCTTGAGTGGAAGCATTAACTTCTATTTTCAAGACTTGATAATAATTCATGATTGATTAAGTCGGCAAATTTTGGAATAGAGGTGTACTTAAATATCTTTCGCCAAAACTAGGTTGAATCATGACAATTAGTTGATCTTTATTTTCGAGTCTTTGAGCTAATTTAATTGCCCCTGCTAATGCCGCACCTGTTGAAATACCTGATAAAATACCTTCTTCTCTAGCTAATCTTTGTCCATAACTAATAGCTTGTTCATCAGTTACAGTGATGATTTCATCGATTAATTCTACTTTTAACACTTCAGGAATAAAACCTGCTCCAATTCCCTGTATCTTATGAGCTCCGGGTTTTCCACCTGATAACACTGGACTATTTTCAGGTTCAATTGCGATCGCTTTAAAATCAGGTTTTTTACGTTTAAGTGCTTCACTAATACCTGTAATCGTACCACCAGTACCCACACCAGCGACTAAAAAGTCAATTTTCCCGCTAGTATCTGCCCAAATTTCTTCAGCGGTAGTTTTACGGTGCATGGCAGGGTTAGCCAAATTTTGGAACTGCTGTAACATATAAGCGTTGGGTAAAGCATCTACAATCTCCTGAGCTCTTTGAATACAACCTGCCATACCTTCAACACCGGGAGTAAGTTCCAATTTTGCCCCATAAGCCCGCAGCATTGATCTTCTTTCTGCACTCATAGTCTCAGGCATGGTCAATATTAATTTATAACCTTTTGCGGCTGCTACCATGGCTAGAGCAATACCTGTATTACCAGAAGTCGGTTCAACTAAAATAGTTTCTCCTGCTTTTATTAAACCAGCCTCTTCTGCGGTATTAATCATATTCACGCCAATTCTGTCTTTGACTGAGGCAGAAGGATTCATACCTTCTAGCTTGACAACAATCTCAGCAACACAACCTTCTGTTTGAGGAATACGATTTAATTTGACTAAAGGGGTTTTACCTACTAACTCTGTAATATTATCGGCAATGTTCATTTTTACAAGCAGTCATATAATTTACTACTTTGTATTTTAATCAAAATTGAGCAAGAATTCTTCTACTGCTTGTTATATAACAAAATTCAGCCGATGTGGCTCATTTCATTAAGGGTAAATTCTGCAACCGCACCTTCTGTGGCTTCCATATATGCAGCTAAGTGTGGAGCACTCATGTGAGTCTGCCATAGCTCTCGAGACTCCCAATTTTCATAAAACAAAAAGTGTCCTGGATTTTCGTTGTCCTGATGAAGATCGTATTGAAGGCAGCCTTTTTCGCCACGTGTGATAGGAATTAGCTTTTCTAACTCATTTTTAACTAGATCGATTTTGTCGGGATTGACCGTAATATTGGCAACAATTGTAAGTTTTGACATTTTATGTCTCCTTTGGTTTGGTTAATTCAGATGAATTTTTTATGCTCTATAACTTATGATTGTACTGCGGTTGCGGTATGATCACCCTTATTTTATATCAATGACCCCATTTACAGAGAAATCTCAAATCCATTTCAAAATCTCCTTTTTTCGCAGTTCGGTAAATTTCATGAGTCTAAGCTTCAATTGAAATTTTACAAACTTATTGGATTTAAGGCGATAAAACTATATTTTACAAGTTCGAAAATTGCTATATCAGCTTTAAATATTATTAAAAAATCGATCGAGCTATAGTAAAGAAAACTCGATCGCATATATATTTATCATAACGGTAAAACTACATGAGAAGTACTTGATCATCAATGATTGCTACTCATATTTTCCTGGTTCAGTTTCTGTGACATCAAATTTATATCTATCATTTTTATTACAAACAAATCTTGAGGGTGCCCATTGATCAATTTGTTTTTTTGATTATTTTCTTGATCCTGTTGGGAATCCATTAATTTTATACGAGCATATTGAACTTGGATGCTTTTCCAAATATATTGATTAATTCTTTGTTTCAATCTGAATATTTAGACGTTACTAATGTATTCTTTTGTTCCAGATTAATATCAAATTTGTGGAGACACAAAACAACTCTATTTATTTTTTCTATTGTGATCTTTTCCTTTAGCTATCGATAGATTCTATTTAAGATAATTTCTGGAAATGAAAATACCAATTCTTAAAGACAAGTCTCCCTTTTTCACCTTTTTAAGGGGAAATGCCGACAGGCTAGGTGGGGAATTTCGGGGGCATAACTAGGGTACTTTTTTTCAAGGAAATCTCCTAAGAGCTTTACAAAAGATAATTTTATCCTCTCCTTCTGTGTAAAAATCTGGAATTCTCGCTTGCTTATTGTAACCGCACTTTCGGTAAAATGCTTGAGCAGGTTGAAAGTCATCCAAACTAGATGTTTCTACTACTAACAAACGTTCTCCTTGCTACGATAAAACGTTATCGATATGGTTCATAAGGGCAGTACCATAACCTTGACGATGAAAGTCTGAATCAATCAAAAGCATCATAATATTCCACGTTCCAATAGTCATTGGTTCTGGTTTACAGTATAAAACTCCCATTAAATTATTATCATCGGCAACATACCATAAATCTCTTGTCTTACTGTTGTGATAGCTAGTCAAGTTTTCTTTGAGATAATTAAGTTCATCGGCATCAAACATTCCCAGTTTTTTCCCTAAGGCGATGACATTATCTGTATCACTAGGTGCTATTGTTCTAATCATGACGTTTTTTGTTTTTGATAAATTTTTTGGTTATTAACCGCAGAGGACACAGATATTAACGTTTTTGATATAAGTTTGTTAAGCATGAGAGAGTTGAGGTTTTCATATTAACTATTAACTATTAACTATTAACTGATATATGTCTCGACGAGACCAATTAGTTTGTTGTGCTAAATATTTACTGGCTTCACTTTTGCTCATACCTTGGTTGAGTAATTTGTTCATTTCGATTTTGATTTGTTCTTGGGATAAATCTAACAAATCACTTTCGCTGTTACCTGCCAAGATTATTGTATATTCGCCTTTGGGTTGTTTTTTTTGATAAAATGCGATCGCTTCTGTAAGAGTTCCACGCCAAAATTGTTCATGGATTTTAGTTAATTCTCTAGCTAAACTAATTTGGCGATGATCACCCAAAAACTGAGCTAAATCAGCTAACGTTTTTTCTAAACGATGGGGTGCTTCATAAAAAATTAAAGTCCTTGTTTCACTTTGGAAGCTTTTGAGTAAGTTGTCTCTTAATTTTTTTTTCTGAGGCAAAAATCCTTCAAAACAAAATCTCTCAGTGTTTAAACCAGAAGCTATCAAGCCATTAATTGCAGCGATCGCTCCAGGAATAGGTATGATAGATATGTCAGATTCTATACAAGCTAATACCAAATTATATCCGGGATCAGAAATAGCAGGAGTACCAGCATCGGTTACTAAAGCGATATTTAAACCATTGCTTAACTTCTCTAATAAGTCTTTGACTCTTCGTTGATGATTATGTTGATGATAACTAATCGTCGGAGTTTTAATTTGATAGTGTTTTAATAACTTGCCCGTATGTCTAGTATCTTCTGCGGCAATTAAATCAACAGTTTGTAAAGTTTTTATCCCTCGAAAAGTAATATCTTCGAGATTACCGATAGGAGTTGCCACTAAGTAAAGTATGCCTGTGGAGATTGTCAATTTATTATTCCATCATTTTCCTTGAATTAAGTTAATTGTTAAATAATTGTAAGTGGAAGTCAATTATCTTCTACTCGATCTATAAAATAAAAAAGGTGAAAATTCGATTCAACCAAGGGCAAAAGTTTTTTCTAGGTAAAAAGCTTGAACTTGAACTCAAGATATTTTGTTAGAAAAATACGAGGCTTCCAATCGAATCATTTTGGTAAATTAAACCAATTAACTATCAACCTATTAACTATTAACTATTTAGCATGAATCAATTTACCATTAATCTCATTCAAGGTGCAGTATCTTTTCGTTTTGATAATCAAGCTGCCTAAAATTTGCGTGAAGAAATCAATACTTTAATGCAAAATCTTAAAGAAATGACTCTACAAAAGAAAGCAGGTGGTAAGCCAGTCCAAAAAAAACCAATGGAGTATCAATACACAGGAGATGTCTTTTTAGAAATTTTTTGTAACCCCAATATATACCCAAATCCTTTTTCTGCTAAACTTTTAATTACTCTTAGAGACGATCGCATTCGCTTAACTTCAGAGGCGGAATTAACCCGTTTAGTCGAAGATTTAGAACAATATTTGAATAGTTAACTAAATTGCAACTGTTTTTGATAAATACCTGTTGAGTGTCTGAAAAGATTGATGTTTATTGTAACAGGTCAACACGGAGTTTGGGAGAAGCGCTATTTTTGGAGTAGTCATCGCTCACAAATGAGGAGGAAGTTTTTTGGACGATAAATATTTCTCCCTTTCTCACTGTTATCTTCGCAAATCATTTTGTCTCGAACTGAGGTAAATTACTAAATTCCGAGTTCGGACATATTTCATGGTATTTTCAGGAAAATATCATTTTAGTAAGGTTTAATAATGGATAGATTAAATCTTTAGAAAATGTTTATCAACAACTGTCGATTTCTTTTACCATACTCTTTAACCTTTTGAAACAGAGTAAGTGAGGAACAGAAAAGACTTGTTAAACAACTTCTGAAATGATTATTTACTTTGATTGATGATGGAATCATGTTAGCCAAAATTGCTTCTCGTTTGCCCAAAATAAAAAAAATGGACTTTAATTCTTTAAGAGTCAGATTAACCTGCGGTATAGCTTTACTTTCATCTTTAAGTTTAGGTAGCGTGGCAATGTGGATGAGTTGGAGAATGGAATATCTATTAATGATGACTCATAAGGATACTGTTGAGTATGTAGTCAATCGCTTTCCCCGTGATGTAGAAATTTATAGTGAAATGGTATCAACCCAAGTGGGTATTCAAAAAACTATTGATCATTTATCTAATAAAAAAAATGTTTTTTGGTTTCAAAATAATGATGACCAAATAGTTGCTAAATCTCCTTATTTTTCTCCTCAATTAGCAATAAGTCATGAAATTACTAGTACTCCTCAATTAATTACTATTGATGATGAACATTGGTTAATGTGTGGTATTCCTGCCAATATTAATCAAGAGTTTATGGGAAACTTATATCTCGCTCAAAATGTAACTAATGAAAAACTTTTATTTTCTTATTTAATTAGTAGTTTAACTGTTACGACAAGTATTGCTGTAGCGATAATGATTATTGCGATCGCTTATTATATTTCTTATTCTTTAAAACCTTTAGAAAAAATTAGTAATTTAGCTGAAAATATTTCCGCAGATGAATTAAAAGAAGTATCAATTAATTTTAATAATAGTCCTAATGAAGTTAAACAGTTAGCTCAAACTTTAGAGCAAATGTTAATGAGATTAGGACAAAGTTGGGATAATCAAAAACAATTATTGAGTGATGTTTCTCACGAATTAAGAACTCCATTGACGATCGTCTCAGGCTATTTACAAAGTACTTTAAGAAGGGGAGATAATTTAACCACCATACAAAAAGAAGCTTTGACAGTAGCAAGTTCTGAAGCTGATAGAACCATTAAATTACTCCAAGAATTATTAGAGTTAGCGAGGGCAGATCATGGTACTTTAAATATTAATTTAGAGGTAGTAACAGTTAATGATTTGATCAGAGAAATCATCAGTATGGCAGAACAATATAGTCATAGAATAATTAATTTTATCGAAGAAAAAAAAGAGCTAAAATTAAAAGTAGATAGCGATCGATTTAAACAAGTTGTGATTAATTTAATTGATAATGCTATTAAATATTCTCCTGAAGATCAAGACATAGATGTTAAAATAGCAGCCAATAATTCTTCTGTTATTATCGAAATTATCGATCGAGGATTTGGTATTCCTTTAGCTCAACAAAATCCTATCTTTGAACGTTTTTATCGAGTAGATGAAGCTCGCAATCGAGCAGGAGGGACAGGATTAGGATTAGCAATAGTTAAAACTCTAGTAACAGGTATGAATGGAGAAATAACTGTTTTTTCTCATGAAAATAAAGGTAGTATTTTTACTCTTAAATTTCCTTTGTATAAATAAATTTAAGTCAACTAACAAATATTTAATTAATTGTTATTTTAAACAGTTATTAGGAATATTAGTAGCTCCCTAATTAATTTCTTACAATATTGAAAGCATTCTTCAACTTTTCCAACAGGTTGATTAGGATATTTATGATTCCTGAAACTATTGGAATGTAGAGACTTTAACCTTTGTCCTTTGCTACATTGGCTCTTAACTCTTATTTTCAATGTTTGTTAAATTATGATTTCTAAATAATGTAGTAGAATCATGTTATAGTATGTTTACTGTAAGTTTCGTTTTATTTTTTTTTGATTTGTAAATATCTGAAATATTTATAGAATAAAACTATTGTAACTAAGGACGTATAGCTCAGTTGGTTAGAGTACATCGTTGACATCGATGGGGTCACTGGTTCGAATCCAGTTACGTCCATAATTCTGTATTATCCTGCTTTATTGCTTGTAATTAACTTCCCAATAGTTTTATTTTCTGCATTGAAAGTTTGTTTGGCTGCTCTTTTAATATCCTCTGCGGTAACAGCGGCAATCTTATCTAAGCTAGTAAATAAATTGAGCCAACTGCCAGTTTTTGCTTCATATTCAGCTAACAATCTTGCCATACCACCATTGGAATTTAGAGTACGTAACAAACTAGCTTTACCTTGAGTTTTGATTCTTTCTAATTCTTGCTCTGTAACTAACTCAGTTTTTAATCTTTCAATTTCATTGTGTAAAGCTGTTTCTAATTCTTCTAAACTACGATTGGGTGCAGAAACACCATAAAACAACATTAGATTGGGATATTTATCTCCAGGGAAGCCATTAAAACCAGAGGCATTGAGAGCAATTTTTTGTTCTTCCACCAATGACTTGTATAAACGAGAAGTACGACCACTACTGAGAATTGAACTCATAATATCATAGACAACATAATCAGGATGATTAATATTGGGGATATGATAACCCTCTAAATATATCGGTTGAGAGGGATATTCAATAGTTACGCTTCTTGTTTGTTGTTGTTGAGGTTCGACAATATTAACTTTGTTATTTTTGCTGCTGGTGGGAAATTTGCCAAAGTATTTTTTCGCCATCATTTCTGCTTGCTGAGGATTCACATCACCAACAATAGTTATGGTTATGTTGTTACCACCGTAATAGTCATGGAAAAAATCATTAATATCTTGTCTACTCAGATTTTTGATATCGGTTTCATAACCAATAACTGGACGCTTGTAAGGATGCGTAGTAAAAGCTGTTCCCAAAAATGCTTCAATCATCTTACCAGTAGAAGAGTTATCGGTACGCAGTTTTCTTTCTTCTAAAATTACTTGTTTTTCTTGATAAAATTCACGGAAAACGGGATTCAAGTATCTTTGGGATTCTAAATACATCCATAATTCTAGTTTATTACTGGGAAAGTTATAGAAATATGCGGTGGAATCAGCAGAGGTAGCGGCATTTAAACCAACTCCTCCTTGAATTTCAACTATTTGTCCAAATTCATTGGGTTTTACTAACTCATGAGCTTGTTGATTTAACTGTTGAAATTGTTTTTCTAAAATGCTTAATTGGGCTTTATTATTTGTTTTTTGTGCTTGTTTTATTTGAGAAAATGTTTGATCTAATTTTTGGAAAATTATCTGTTCTTGTTCATAATTAACTGTGCCAATTTCCTGAGTTCCTTTAAATGCTAAATGTTCTAAAAAATGGGCAGCTCCCGTTTTGCCAGATTCTTCGTTAGTGGCACCAACATCGACATAGGTAACAAAAGAAATAACTGGTGCTTGATGATTTTCTAAAACAATAAATTTTAATCCATTATCTAAACTAAATTCAGTAATATTTTCTTTCACTCTTTCTAAATAAGGATTTATGGAGTTATTTTCTGTTGATTGAATTGTTTTAGCTAAGATATTTTGTGGGAAAAAAGACCATGTGAAAATAGATATCAGAAGAAAAGAAATTATTTTTTTTAACATTATTATTTTTAGAATAGAATTTGAATCTATGGCAATTCGGATATAAATGAGGTACAAATATTTCTGATTAAAGCCCTCATAGCCTCCCCTTTTCCCCTAGTAAAGGGGAGGCTATGAGGATGCTTCGCTATTTGTTTTAGGGAGACTTACAAATCAAATCTGTACCTCATCACTATGAGAAACGCTATCAATGTATAGAAGTATTTTTATAATTATTAGTTCATTATATGCTTGTAAACTTGAATTTGTGTCAATTTCATCTACCGTTTCAAAATTTTTTATATTTACGGATGAAAACAACTATTAACTATTTGGCAACAACTCTTCTAATTTCTGAATAAAATGTAGTGTAAGTAACGCTATCATTATTTCTTTCAATGCAGTTGCGTATTTTAAGATTCTCACTAGAAAAGGTAATTCTTTCTTCTAAAGATTGATTCTCATTTGCAACTGTTAAAGTTAAGGATTCATCTTCGGCAAGGACATATTTGCCAAGGATAATTTTATTGGAGTCAACTATTCTAACGACTTTACCTATATTAGCTTCCTTTTCATCAGCAAATATAAGCATCATGCTGTTTCCCTGTTGTTTGGGTTTGCCCCAATCGGGTGAATTATCCCAGTTAGAAGCGATCGCACCTAGACTTAAATCTTGATTTAGGTTATGTTGTTGATTCAATTGGATAACTTGTGAGTCATCTGCGGCTATAAACTTTATTGTTACGTTAGCTTTGGTGTTATCTACCTCATTGGTAATCAGATTATAATTAGTACGTTGAGAAAACCAATCAGCAGAAAATCTATCTAAAAAAGTCTTTATATCCATTGATATTAAATAAAAATAAAACCGAATTTTATCGCAATTTTTATTATAAAGGACAAGGTGCGATCGATTTAACTCTTACGGACTTTAACTCTTTATCTGAAAACTGATTCGCTCTGCCCAATTAAAGTGATTCCTAAAAATCAAAATTGTCCTTTAATTAGAACGAGAATATGATCGATTAAACATAAAAGTTGATCTTAATGACTCGAGGCAGATTTGAACTGCCGGCCTAGGGCTTATGAGGCGGTTCTTTTTCGTTGGTAAGTACAGGTTTAATTATTTTATTTAAAGTATCGTCGATTTTTTTAATAACTAAAGAATTTTGATGTACTTCTATTCTCATTTCATCTATTTTTGTTAAATCATTCTCAAATTCTTTATGCTCGTGCTTTAAGTCATTTAAAGTTGCCTCAAGATTTGTGATAGCTATTGTTCTTTCGATATTGAAAACTTTATTGCTTGATTCAAACTCTTTGATATTTTTATCAAGCAATTCTATTTTTTCATTTAAAATTTTATTATCTTCCTTGATAATATTTTTCACTTCAAGCCTTTGTCGTCTATCCTTTGCTATATCTCGTTCATTTTGCCCGTTTCGCAATGCGATAAAATTTGCTGAAAGGATGCCTAACGATGTAATAATTATCTCAATTGTATTCATTTGATATTGTTAGCGTTTTGCAGAGGTGAATATTCCTTTTGCCATAGTTCGATCAAAAAATCTACTTGCTTCTGCGATAGCTTGTCGTCTATACCTAGGAGTGCTTTTTTGATATAAGCTCTTAATTCTGGAGCGGTCATTTTAGCTATCAAGTCAGGCATTAAAGGATCGAGTTTGTCGAACAATATTGGAAGTATATAAAGTATGCTTTTTTGTCCTTGATTTGCTACTACAGGTTTGATAAATCCTTCAAAAATAAAATAGTCAAAAAAACGTAGCAAAACTAGACTAGATAAGAGTTCTGGATTCATTGGCATTATTATTTTTACAATGTAAATTCTGAAAAATGAACAAATTTTAAGACAATAAAAATTGCACCTACAAAAGCAAGTACAATTATTAAGCTTAAACGACTTAGACGGCTTCTAAATCTTCGGTAGTGCCTTCTCTTTCTCTACCTGTTCTAGCAATATTTTCATTAATTAAATTAATCATCTCCGCTTGGTCAATGCTTCCTATCGGATGCCATCCGCCACCTACCTTTCTAAAAGCTAATTCTCCTTTGTAAGTATCAAGCTTGTCTCCGATAGAGGGAACTCGATCTAAAGCTCTGGCAACTATTAAAAGATTAGTACCTTTCGGAAATTGCAAGTATCTGTTCTTTGATTTAATATTAGCTCTTGCTTTTTTGAGCGGTATTTTAATTCTTAGATTAGATACAGTGTCAGAACTAATCGTTCTAGTGCGTTGTGATAGCTGTTTGGCATTACTAGCATTAATTTTTACGCCTATTGCTTTAGAGCCACCACCAGCGATATTGATTTTACCTGAAGTATTACCAGAAGGTAGTGCTAGATAGTCCATTATTTCCTTAGTGCCTTCTACTTCGATATAGTGTGAAGTCGTGATAAACACGTTTGCTTTTACAGATTCCGCCATTCTCTTTCTCCTTAATTAATTACTTTTTCTCCTTGATTATTTACGCTAAATAGTTCGATGCTTCAAATTCAGGAAACCCTGAAGCGTTAACTCTTGACGTTCCGTTAAATGTAGCTGAAATAGAGGCAATGCCGTTATCTCTATCTAAAGTCATCGTCACATTGTTATCGCCTTCAGCGTCGTTTGCTTCATCGGCTTGTATCAATTCTGCAATTTCAAAAAGAGCAGCCACTTTTGTAGTACTAGTTAACACAGAATCACCCGCATCAAAAGCACCGTCAACAGCAGGGGCAGGAGTAGACAAAGGAGTAAGATAATCGGTTACTGTAGTCTCTAATTTTCCCGCATTGAACACACTAGTTACAGGCAAACTAGGCATATTGACAGACACCGTGTCGCTCTCAAAATCAAAGGAAATTTGCACGTTATTAGGTACAGTCAGGGCAGCTCCTTCAATTGCTGAAGCATTTGCTAGAGCGACTCTTTCTTCTATCTGTACGAGTAAAGCCATTTCCACTAAAGCTGTAATTAGATTAGTACTAGTTAAATCAGAAGTACCAGCAGTAAAAGCACCGTTAGCCATATTTTTTCTCTTCTTTTAAAGTTATTTCACTTCCTAGCTTATCCTCGGTTGTTAGTCGTTTTTTGTACCAAGCTTAGGTTGGTACAACAACCGTCAAAGATTTCTAGACACTATATATTCCTGACAATAGCTGCCCAAAACTAGTACAGCACAATGAAGCTTAACAATGCCTGTAACCACGTTTCTGTAACGTTTCTGCTTTGTTCCTAATACTTTAAGTGTGTCGTCTTTTCGTCCTGATAAATCGGTAAAACTAAAAACCTTGATATTGTCGTCATTGTAAGGTGTTGTACCTAGCGAAAAGAATTTTTTGAAAAAATTTCTTGCGTCTGCCAAATTCCTTGCGGATACTTCCTTTTTTGTTTGATGGTAAGAATCGTAATACTGGTATCTGTTCACACCTGCATAATGTGAGTAGCTTTGAGGAAAAGCACTATTTATTTTTGCGATAATTTGATTAATGTTACTATCTTTTATCTCATCTACTTTAAAATCAGTATCGACTGTAATCTCCATTCTTTTAGGTCGTTTTTTGTTATTTTCATAAGGCTTAACCTCCTTGAATTTAAGTACTATTTGAGCTTTAAACGCTTGTGGTACAGAGTCTTTTGGTACACCGTATATATAATCAAGTAGTTCAAGGATATCTTCGTTCAGATAATTTGCGAAAAGTAGCATCCTAGTATTCGACATGACCAAGCTATCATCATCTTTGATAGTCAGTTCATACTTTAATTTTTCCTCAGGCACATTACTATTTTTTGCTTGTACTTCAGGAGCGAATCGCAATTCTACCCGTCTATTATGGATTTTTTGAGCAATAGAAAATAGTGATTTTTGTTGTTTTAAAATCTCGTTCATTAATTTAATTTTTTAAAAATACAGTAATCGTCACATAGTCTTGTGACAGTTCAAGTATAATAGT
>JAAHTG010001813.1_pt1 | contig 13545 bp, 23 predicted proteins | sample 6116081 | NCBI WGS metagenome assembly JAAHTG01 (sample SAMN13939989, study PRJNA603662) | sponge metagenome | isolation source: marine sponge | host: Mycale hentscheli | place: New Zealand | collected 2005 | reverse complement strand
ATTGCATTTCCTGTGACGGATAGACGAATCTAAAAATATCTTCACATATTTATCGCCAAACATAAATAGATACACCAATGAGGATATTAGTATTAATGGTTGCACTGTTCCTCGCGTTTCCTACTTATTCTCAAGACAAGGAAGAACAGAGAGAAAATAGATTAGAGTTAGTTGAAAAAAAGAAAAAAGACAAAAAACCGTTTTTTAAAACGTTTTATAATAACTTTTTTAAATACGCTACCATATATGGAGCAGGTGACTATAGAGCACCATACGAATCAGCAGATAAAAAATATTTAATTAGACAACCAGAAGGTGCAGGATTATATGATGTACCTATTGTTGAAGATGTTACTGAATACTTCCCATCAGATTATAGAATTGGGTTTGGTATTAGAAAATTAGGTAGATTTGGATACGAAAGAAAACCAGGTAATTTTTGGACTGGAGATCAAAATTTAGAAAGACAAAATGCTCTTATTGCTCCTACTTCAGCGGTAACAGGTTGGGAATATTTATTCCATTATGAAAAAGAGAGACGTAGAGGTGAAGAGTGGGAAAATCAAAGATATTTTTTAAGACATACTGGTAAATATCATATTGTTAAATTAGAATCTAGATACCAAGGTGCTTATGACTTTAATTATAATGCCGCAGATGTTAGAGCAAGATTACCAATTGGAAAGAAATTTAGTATTTCCGCTGGTGCAGCTTTTAGAACACATGAAAGAGTTTATGGTGTTAATCCTTATGAAATTTGGGTTAGTGCTTTAGATGGAGGTGGTAATCAACAAAATTATTGGTATGAATTAGCTTATGAATATGGTTATACAGATGCTTATTATCAAACACAAGTTTATAACCCAGTAACTGGTGAACAACAAAATGTAGCAGGTTATTTTTGGTACAACCCAGAAGGACAAGTTATAGCTTCTTCAGACCCTCAATTTAGAGATGGTCCTTACAAAAGATTAATTTCAATATATAATAACGAAGTATTAGGAGAAACTGGTACATTTGGATTAGTTAGTCCAGTTGTTGGTTTTGATTGGTATCATTATAAATCAAATTTCTGGGCACACATTTATGGTTCAGCATTTTTACCTTATCACAAGTATGTAATGGGTGATAAAGATGATTATGGCAGAGTTCCATTATCCTATTTATTTAGAAATAGCTGGGATCAATATGGTTTAGCTGATGCAGCAGAAGGAGAACAATGGTGGGATTATCAAGCTGGAGCAAATATAGGATGGAAATTAAGTAAGTCAATTGGTTTATTTGCAGAAGGTGAATATACAAGAATGTGGGATTCAGAATTTTTTATTACAACGTTTGGTATAAATTATACTTTTAGGTAAAATGAAAAAATTATTATTATTAATAACTTTATTTCTATTCTTAGGATGCGAAAAAGAAGAAGTTGTTTTAGAACAAGTTTTTGAAATATCTTTAGATGGTGAATCTTTTAATCCATATGAAAGATATGCTAAAGTTGAAACTTTTGGTGGTAAAAAATATGTACAATACAATAATGGTAGTACTTTAAAGAAAATTTTTATTCTTTATCTTCAAATAGATGATGGAGAACCAAGATTAGACAAACAACATTTTTCATTATATTGTTTAGACTCAGATGCAAATGATGATGAATTATTATTAGATGTAGGCACTTATACTTGGGAAAGCCCAGATAACAAATATGCTGGAGTAGAAATACCAGGTGATCAAGAATACGTTGTTTGGAATGAAGTAATTGTATCAAATGTACGTAATGCATTAATTGATTTAACTGCTGAAGGAGAGTTTTTCAATCCTTACATTCAAAGAACAATGCAAGTAAATATGAAATTAGAAAACTTTCCAATTGGTGAAGATATTAATGCTACCCCATATGGATACTTATTAGATTAAACAATGGCAAAACAAATAGGTGAAGATACTAAAGTCACATTAGACTTAAAAACAATTGGAATGATAGTAACTTTTATAGTTATGTTAGCAGGAATGTGGTTTACATTACAAGCTGACATAGCTGAAGCAAAGGAACTTCCTCTTCCGGAAATAGATAGGATCGAATATGATTTAAAAGATGAATTAATTCGACAAACAATAATGGATACACAGGATGACGTCGATAAGATTTTAGAAGAAATCGAAAAAATTGATGAGCGTCTTTATGAGATCCAAAAAAATAGATAAATATGAGGAAACTAATCCTTATTTTACTTTTTTTAACTCCTTTTACAGCTTTAGGTCAAGAATGGGCTAATGATGATCAGTTAGATGAAATAGTAAATAATAAAAGCGCCTTTGGGGATGACGAATCTTCAATAATTATTATAGAATTTTGGGCAAAATTCAACGAAGCAAATGCATTTTCGGATTGGGACAAATTGTCAGATGTTCAATATATTCGTGTAGATATTGCACAAGCTCCAAAATTTAAAAAAGAATGGAGAATAAGAATGGCTCCTACTATTATCATCTGGAGAGATGGAATAGAAAAACAATATAAAGCAGGATTAGACCTAGAATGTCCTGTAGACTTACCAGAACTTCAAGAAGGTATTGAAGAAGTTAAAGAAGCCAGCGCTTTTTAATATGTATAATAAAAAGGTTCCACATTAGTTTTATTAACTTTTAAATAGAATTATTATGGCATTTGTAAATTTGTTCAAAGATAATAACGACATAAACGAAAAATCAGTAGTAGGATTTGCTTCCTTTACTGTTATGGTAATATTTGCTGCGGTAGATATTATTACTGGATTTTACGGGAAAGAACTCGTAATACAAGATTACATTTATAATTCATTTGTAATCATTACCCTCGGCTCATTCGGAATAGCTGAAGTGGGTAAAATCTTCGGAAATAAAAACAAAAACGAAGAAATTAACTAGTTGCTAGTTATCGTATTGTTTAACTAAAACCCCAATTTTATGGAAATTCTAAACAAGATCGGCTCTTGGGCTGATAAACTTACTCACATAGGTGTGAGTTTAGTAGCTTTAGGTGTAGTACTAGAAGTATTATTCTCTGGAGCTGGAATCCCTTTTTGGCCAAATATATCAGTAGTTGATAATATTATGGCTATTTTAGGATCACTTAACGCAGAAGGACTACTAGGTTTAGTAGGTGCTTTTGTATTGTATCACATTCTTAAAAAGTAAGGAGGTAACAATATTTATTCCCGCGCCAAATGGTGCGGGAATTTATAATTATTATGAAAAAATTAGTTAAATTATTAAAAAAACTTGATAAATGGATTTCGGATGCTTTATACGATTTATATCCCAATTTAACAAAACATATGAAAAAATGAAATTAGAAGTATTAAGATTTAGTTCACAAAAAGATAGTACAAATGGATTATTATTTGATGCTACTAATGATAAAAAATTTTTAGCCTATACTTTAGAAGATGAAGCTAGAGATGAAAAAATTAAAGGTGAAACAAGAATACCAGCAGGTACTTATAAAATTACTTTAAGAACAGTTGGTGGATATCATGCCAGATATTCTAAAAAATATGGTTCCTGGCATAAAGGAATGTTATGGGTAAGAGAAGTTCCAGGTTTTGAATATATTTTAATCCATACAGGTAATACTGATGAACACACTATGGGTTGTCTTTTAGTTGGGGATACTCAACAACAAAATGTTTCTAAATCAAAAGATGGTTTTATAGGAGCTTCAAATGATGCCTATAAAAGAATCTACCCTCCAATTGCTGATGCATTATTGCGTGGAGATGAGGTAGAAATTTCGTATATTGATTACGACTAAAAGAAGATAATATGTTTAGCACAATTAGAAAAGGAATGTTTCCATTCCTGGTAGCGTTTTCTGCGTTATCAGTGTCTGCATCTGCAGCCTTTTATTCTGTTTTTGGATTAAGTAAATTATTTGCTGGAGCAAGTACTGAAGTCATAATAATGGCAGGTTCTTTAGAAGTTGCAAAATTAGTTACTGCGTCATTACTTTATCAATATTGGGATACAATTAATAAAGCACTTAAGTATTATCTAAGTGTGGCAGTAATTATATTAATATTAATTACTAGTATGGGAATTTACGGATTTCTATCTTCAGCTTATCAAGATACTTTTAATCAATTAACTTATGTTGACAATGAAAAAGCATTTTTACAACAAAAAGTAGATTTTTACCAACAAGATTTAACAAGATATGATAAAGAAATTGACCAAATATTGGCAAATATTACTACTCTTAGTAATGCCAAATCTAGATCCATACAAATCAAGGACACCAGTGTGGTTGGAGGCGTTCGAAACACCATTTCCACGGCTGAGTTACGCTTGGCACAAAATCGTATTGAAGTTGAAGAAAATAATAGAAAAGGTGTACAAGTAAAAAGAGATATTGCAGTAGATTCATTACGTACTTACCAACGAAAAATATTAGAACTTGATAATAACGCCGATGTAGCTGGAGAATTAGGACCACTAAAGTATTTATCAGGACTCACGGGTTATCCTATGGATAAAATTATAAATGTGTTACTTTTAGTAATTATTTTTGTATTTGATCCCTTAGCTGTAGCATTAGTAGTAGCTGCTAATTTTACTTTTAATCAAGCTTATCCTAAAAAAAAATTTAAAAAAAATCTTTATGAAGAAGAAGTAGAAGAACAGGAAGAACCTCATGTATTTGATGAATATACCGAAGAAGATGAAAAAAGGATGGATATAATAGGACAAAATGGAAATGATGGTAATCATTATGATACTTTAGAAAGAATAAAAGAATTAGAATCAAAATTAGATAGTATGGCTTCTTATACTGCCCACCAAAAGGATAGAAAAGCTATAGAGTCCGAATTAAATAGATTAAGAGACGAAGAAAATACAAAAACTTATTAAAATAATGTGGAGTCGTGAACAAGTGTTCGTATATTGTTCATCACATTGTTCTTAAACATATGAAAGATAAAATTCAGTCTTACCTGGCTGAAGTTTCAATTAACCCGAATATTAACTAAATTTTAAAAATTATGAGAAAATTGATTATTTTGTTAGCTTTAGCGTTTACGTTTTCAGCTAACGCACAGGTAAAAGGTGACTGGTTCGTAGGAACTGGTGATGTTGCAAATGTAGCATGGACAGATTTGTCTATCAAACCATTCATAGGATATGGATTTACAGATAATCTAGCAATAGGTTTAAATGTAGCTCAAGAAGATTCTTCGGATGATTTAGGCGTTGATGTTTCAGCAAGGTATTTTTTTGATTTAAAAAATAAATTCTTTGCTTATGCTTCAGTTCAAGATTTCGATACTGACTTACTTAAAGTAGGTGTTGGAAAAATGTTTAAAGTCCATAAGGGCGTTTTCATTGATCCTAAAGTAGTATATGATGTTAATGCAAAAACAACAAATCTGACATTAGGATTTGGTCTTAGATTCTAAAGTTAGAATAAGATAAGGTTAAGATATGTGTAAGGAGACTTGGATACCCAGGTCTCCTTTCGTATATTTACAACGTAAATAAAAAAAATGTTATGAAAAATCTATTCAAAAAATACAAACAAGAAATTGATTTAGTTACATCATTTCTATTTATTGCGTTTATATTCTATTTAACTTATTTTGCCCTATGGGTAGTTTGTCCCTGCTAGTATGTTTAATGTTCCACATAGTAGAAAATCAATAGAAAAACGTTTAAATCAAAATTATCAAAAGATAAATTATAATAGATTTAGATGGTGGAGGTGGTATCAAGATAAAAATACACCACTAGGATATAAAGCTGATTTTCGTGATAAAATATTTAATGGTGATTTTGAACCTTCATGTTACCAATTACAAGCATGGTTATGTGAACATATGTTGAATGATTTACAAATAGAATATGATGGTGATCTTGACCATACTAGTGAAAAAGTAAGGTTATTAAAAGCTCGCAGAAAAAGACTACTTGAGGATTATGAAAAGGATGAAAATGGTAAAATAGAATCATTATGGACTCATTTTACTAAACATTTTAATATTAGTAAGAAAGAAGTCATACAAGAAGCTCTAGAATGTCGTGGAGAAATAATAGATCTTTATTATATTGTAGAAGACAAATATAGAAAAAATTTAATAACATCAAAAAGAGGACGCCCTAAAATATATGCCTAAAATATCACATGAAGTACCTAGATGTCTTTTAACAGCATCACCTGAGTTTAATGATTATGATTATTGTTTACCTCATTTATTAGATCAAGATGAAGAGTATAAACAATATTTTATTGATGCTAGAGATAAAGGTAGATTTGTTATTATGGATAATTCACTTCATGAATTAGGTAAAGCATATGATCATCAAAGATTATTACATTGGATTGAAGAATTAGAACCTAATGAATTTATTGTTCCTGATGTTTGGATGCAAGGACATCAAACAGCAGCACAAGCTAAATATTGGAAACAATTTAAATATCCTAAAAAAACAAAAATAACTGCTGTAATTCAAGGTAAAGATAAAAATGATGCATATTTATGTGCCAGTTTATTGAATAATTTAGGATATAATAAACTATGTGTTTCATATGGTGCTACTTGGTATAATGATTTTTTCCCACATTCAAATCCTGATATGGGTAAAGCATTAGGTAGAGTAAGATTTGTACAGGGATTGTTAAATTTAAGCCAATTTAAAGATACTAAGTTTCATTTATTAGGATGCTCAGTACCTCAAGAATTTGGTTGGTATGATGGACACCCACAAATAGAATCAATTGATACTTCTAATCCAATAATGGCGGCATTAGAAGGTACTTTAATTTGGGAAAATGGTTTAAATAAAAAACCTAAAGCAAATATGAATGATCATTTTGATGCTAAATTTGAAGATATTCAATATGAAGATATAATACATAATACAACAGTATTTAGAGAGATTAATGGATTTGAAAAAATAGAAAACGGATTTAGGCCCTATCCGCAACATACTGGGTCAATTTAATATTTTTTTAATTATGAATAAACATGCAGTTGTTTCGCTAAGTGGAGGAATGGATAGTTCTACACTTTTACTCAGAGCGTTATCTGAGTATGATTCAGTTACAGCTTTATCTTTTGATTATGGTCAAAAACATAGAGTTGAACTTGATAGAGCACAGTCTCTAGTTAATTATCTAGCTAAAGAAGGTCATAAGGTAACTTACAAGCAAATTAAGCTTGATGGTTTAGTTGATCTACTTAATTCCGCTCTTGTTCAGGGTGGAGATGATGTTCCAGAAGGACATTATGAGCAGGATAATATGAAAGAAACAGTAGTACCTAATAGAAATAAAATGTTTGCTTCAATTACTCAAGCAGTAGCTTTATCTAAAGCAAACGCTACAAAAGAGCAAGTTGATATTTGTTTAGGTATTCATGCTGGAGATCATGCTATTTATCCTGATTGTAGACAAGAATTCAGAGATGCTGATGATGAAGCATTTAGAATTGGTAATTGGGAAGCTGATAGAGTAGGGTATTTTACACCATATCTTGATACAGATAAATTAGGTATTCTTCAAAATGGGGAATATTTATGTGAAATTTTAGAAATCGAATTTAATGAAGTCTATTCTAGAACTAATACTTCTTATAAGCCTTTTCCTAGTGGGAACAGTGATTATAAGTCTGCTTCATCTGTTGAACGAATTGAAGCATTTATTGCGTTGGGTAGGAAAGACCCTGTTCAATATGAAGACGAAACTGGTCCAGTGGATTGGGAAGTAGCAAGAGATTCAGTAGCTAAGGTTTTAGCTGATTATTCAGCTTAAAAGGCTTGGCTCGTGGTGTAACTGGCAACACGTCTGGTTTTGGTCCAGAAGAGTCTAGGTTCGATCCCTAGCGAGCCAACAAACCCAGTAGAGCAGTAGGTAGCTCGCTTTGGCTTAACCTGGCGCGGAGAAGTAACTTGTACGTAGAAGTGAAACTCGTAATAGATACGATCGTGAAAAGCAAAAGGGTCAAAGAGGTCGCAGGTTCGAGTCCTGCCTGGGTAACTAAAAATTGAGGTATGAAAAAATTTATTGAATTTGCATTAATATGGTATAGTCAACAAATGGCTATTCCCTTTTGGATTATTGGGCATGTTCATTTAAGTTTAAATATATACCAGGACGTACATGAAATACTAGCTAGTTTAGGATTAAATGTATTAGTAGCAGTAGGATTTATAATTGATTATAGGAAAAACGGAAAAAAATGATAAAAATAAAAGATATGGATGGAATTATAAAAGAAAGAGAAAACTTAGATAATATGCCAAATCAAAAATGGCATAAAATAGTAAGTTTTATTAAATCTGGAGTTAGATTAGGAGGTTATTTTCTTCTTATGTTTAACTTGGAGGTTGCAGTAGGGATTCTTATATTGTCGGAGATAATAGGAATTGTAGAAGAATTAGTATAATAAATTAAAATTAAAATTATGAGTAAAGTACTTTATTTTACTGCCCCTTGGTGTGGTCCTTGCAGAATGTTAGGTCCAATCATGGATGGCTTAAGCGGCGAAATACCATTTTCAAAAGTTGATATTGATAATGATATGGAAACAGCTGCTAAATATAGTGTTAGGAGTGTCCCAACACTACTTAAAATCGATTCTTCTGGTGAGCAAGTGGGCGATAGATTAGTCGGCTTGGCACAAGCAGAAGAAATTAAAAATTGGTATAATGGGTAAATTTCAATCAAGTAAAGTTTTTGACGGGTTTAGTACAGTGTTTCGTCAATGGAAAGCAACAGATACACATTGTAGATTTGTACATGGTTATGGAATTTCATTTAAAGTTTATTTTGAAGGTGACTTAGATGAAAGAAATTGGGTTTGGGATTTTGGTGGAATGAAAAGAGCTAAAACTAAAATTGATGGCTTATCTCCTAAAGCATGGATGGATTATATGTTTGACCATACTTTAGTTGTGGCTGAAGATGATCCTGAATTACAAGCATTTAGAATGATGGATACTGCAGGTGTAGCTCAAGTAAGAGTTATTGAAGCTACTGGTGCAGAAAAATTTGCTGAATATATTTATCACAAATTAAATGATTTTGTTAAAACAGAAACTGAAGGTAGAGTAAAAGTTACTAAAGTTAAGTTTGCAGAACATGGAAAAAATGCTGCTTATTACAGCGAATAGTTTTGGTACAACAGTGAATGAAAAACCACTATAAAAAATTAACAATATGCACAAACAATTAAAAAGGGTTACGGACTACGATAAGAGATTACCTATCGTAGAAATTTACACAGCAGTACAATCAGAAGGAAGTAGAGCAGGATACCCAACAGTAGTAATTAGAACTACTGGATGTACTCATCGATGCTATTTCGGTGAAGGGGGTTGGTGTGATTCTTGGTATACAAGTATTCACGCTGAAAAAGGTAAGTACTCATTTAATGATATCATTCAAGCTTATAAAGACAATCCACATATAAAAGAAATGATGTTAACTGGGGGTTCACCAACAATGCATGGAGCTTTAGTAAACGAATTAACACACTTTGCCCATGAAAAAAATATATTTATCACTATTGAAACTGAAGGAAGCCATTTCTTACCAACTGACTATCCTATTAATTTGCTTTCTATTAGTCCTAAGTTCTCCAATAGTGTACCTGTACTTGGGGTACCTACACCTCAAGGAGCTATTACAGACGAAAACATGATTAAAAAGCATAATAGATTAAGATGTAATTGGGATGCTATAAAAAAATCAATTGATTACCATTTAGATTTTCATTTAAAACCTGTTTGGGATGGTGAAGATAAAGAAGCACTATCAGAAATTATGAATGCTATTAATGCTTTAGAAATTTCTCCTGATAAAGTATGGTTTATGCCTGCGGGAGATACTAGAGAGTCATTACAAATATCATACCCTAAAATGTTTGATTGGGTAAGGGATAATGGTTATAGGTTAACTTGGAGGCCTCATATTATTGCATTCCAAGATCAAAGAGAAGTATAATGAGAATTAAACTAATTTATGGTTCTGATACGGGTAATACAGAAATAGTTACAGAAGATATTAAAAAATTACTAAATAATATAGAAGTAACTACTGTTAGTGATTTAACATCAGAAGATTGGGATCATGATAGATTTATATTAGGCATACCTACTTGGTATGATGGTGAACTTCAAAGTGATTGGGAAGATTATTTTGAAGAGTTTAAAACAATTGACTTTACAGATAAAACAGTAGCAATATTCGGTTTAGGAGATCAGATTGGTTATGAAGAGTGGTTTTGTGATGGTATAGGAATTTTAGCTGAAGTTATTTTAAAAAATGGAGGTAAAGTAATTGGTTACACTGATAAAGATGAATCATATGATTTTGATACAACCCCAAAATCAATAATAAAAGGTGATATATTTTATGGTTTATGTTTAGATGAAGATAACCAAGATGAATTGACACAAGAAAGATTAGGTAAATGGGTTGAACAATTAAAATTAGAATTTTGATGAAATTAAAAGAAGCAATAGGAATATTTGATAATATTTTTACAGAAGCTGAATGTAAGGCTTTAATATATAAATTAGAAGAAGCAAAGAAAAATGGTAAAGCATACCAAGGATCAAGTGGAGCAGGAGATAACAACCAAATAAAAAAATCTACTGATTATAATATTTTTCTTGATGAAAAAAATCAAGAATTATCTAATTTAGTTATGAGTAAATTTAATACTACTTTATCTGATTTATATTTAGAATACTTTCCAGGTATTGAAGATTATAATCACCATAGAATTGTAAATGGAAAAACTTATTACCCCTTATTACAAATTCAAAAATATGATAAAGGTTCAGGTCATTATAATACTTGGCATGTTGAGCAAGAAGATTTAAATACAGCTAAAAGAGTATTTGTATTTATTCTTTATTTAAATGATGTAGAAGAAGGAGGTGAAACAGGATTTTTAATAAAAGAAAATGATGAGTATATTAAAGTAAAACCTAAAACAGGTAGATTAATTATACACCCAGCATCTTGGCCTTTTATTCATAAAGGATTTAAACCTGAATCATCAGATAAATATATTCTAACAACTTGGTTATGTTGGAATTAGTAAACAATTTGGATATTAATTAAAAATTTATTATATTACAGTTATGGCAATAAAAAAACAACACACAGATTTAGAGGTTGTACAAGAAGGATTTGCAAATGGAGTTGCACCTGGATTTCCTTTAAATGATAAACAGAAAGAAAAAATGATTAAAAAAGCTACTAAAGCCTATGCTAGGTTTTTAGAAGCATTAGATTGTGATTGGCAAAATGATCCTAACTCAGCTGATACACCTAGACGTGTAGCTAAAGCATATGTAAATGATTTATGGGCTGGTAGATACACAGCAATGTCTCCAATTACATCATTTCCATCAGATGGTTATGATGGTATTGTTATAGAACGTAATATACCGTTAACTTCAATGTGTTCACATCATCACCAAACAATTGGGGGTGTAGTTCATATTGGTTATATAGCTGGAGAAGGTGGGCAAGTAATTGGATTATCAAAATTAAATAGAATAGTAGAATTGTTTGGAAGGAGGGGAGCAATTCAGGAACAACTTACATCAGCAATACATAATGCTGTAAATAAAATAACAGAAGGAAATAAAGGTGTTATTGTTACTATTGTAGGAACACATAATTGTGTTAGTTGTAGAGGAGTTAAACATGATGGAGCTGCAATGGTAACAACAAAAGCATCAGGTGTATTTAGAAAAAATGATAATTTAGCTAGAAAAGAATTTTTTGATTCATTAAAAATAAATAATGGCGGACACAATATCTAAAATATTTCTTGAATGGTCTGATATACATGAGTGTATTAGAATTTTATCAAAAAAAGTGTTTATGGAATACCCTAATATTGACTCAGTAATGGGGTTACCTAGAGGTGGTTTAATTCCTGCTGTGATGATTTCACATGAGTTAGGGATACCATTAGTTATTAATCCAACTAAAAATACTTTAGTTATAGATGATATTAATGATACAGGACATACTTTAGATAAAGCACCTGGTTTTTACCATGCTGTTTTACATCATAAACCAACATCAAAATTTAAACCTAACTTTTATGCTAAAGAAGTAGGTCAGGAATGGTTAGTTTATCCTTGGGAAAGAGAAGATTCAACTACTCTACCTGATTATTTACTAAAAGATCAACATTTAGCAGATTCCCATCTTATTGGTGGATTAACAATGCCTAAAAAATTTAAATAATGAGTAAACAATTAAAATTTGACTTTATAAATGATGTTCCATTTGTAAATGAAGTAGAAAAATTTAACGCCACATTTGGCAAACCAAATAATTATGAAACAACAATACCAAAAGAAAAGGAGTGGAAGTTCGTTTATGACTTTATCCTTGAAGAACTTGAAGAATATAAAGAAGCTTGCGAAAGAGGAGACATCGTGGAGGTTTTGGACGCTTTGTGCGATATTACTTATGTTTCCCTTGGGAACGGTACTATGCTACACGGCCTTAAGAGTAAGATATGGCCTGCATATGAGGAAGTACAAGCATCTAATATATCAAAAGCTTGCAAATCTGAAGAAGAAGCCTTGGATACCGTCAGGATTCGAAGTAAGGAACAAGGTGAGGCCTGCCATTTTGAAAAACTTGAGGAAGGAAGGTATATTGTCTACCGTACCAGAGACAGAAAAGTAATGAAATCAATAAATTATTTTAAACCTAATTTACATCAATTCTTTACAAATGAAGAAATAGATAGATGTAGACCAAACTTTAACCCAGGAACTATAATTTAATGTATAAAAAGTGTTATACTCAAAAAATAAAAGACAATAAATACAAAGTTTATCTTTGGGATGATATTGGATATGATGAAATTGTTTGGTATAATGCTTCTTATATAGAAGATAGTGAAGGTACATTAAATGGGATTAATGGTGAAAAATTAAAGAAAACAACAAATTGGGATAGAAATACTCCTAATTTACATTTTCATGACATGAAGCCTCACCAAAAATATCTTGTTGAAAGGTATGGTACCGCTGATGAACCTTCTACATCACATAAAGAATTATTTTTTGATATTGAGTGTGAGATTGGAGGTGCATTAACTGAAGAATATATTGAAAGTGCTCCAATGCCTATTACTTCTATAGCTTGGTGGGATAAACAAGAAGATTGGTGGTCTATTTTAATTTTAGATAAAAAATCAGAACTAAATCATACTAAAGCTAAAAATAAAGAAATAATTCCTTGTAAAACAGAAAAAGAATTATTAGCTAAGTTTTTAGAAAAGTTTAGAGAAATTGATCCTGATATTTTAATTGGTTATAATAGTGATTTTTTTGATATACCTTATCTTTATTATAGAATGTGTAATGTATTAGGAAAAGAATGGGCTGACCATTTATCTCCTATTAATAAGGTTAATGCTAAAAAAAATAATCAATATTTTTTCAAACGTAATCAATTTGTAGACATCATAGGAGTTGAATCTTTAGATTATATTCGTTTACATAAAAAATATAGTTGGAAAGATGAAC
>JAAHTG010001345.1_pt3 | contig 13573 bp, 6 predicted proteins | sample 6116081 | NCBI WGS metagenome assembly JAAHTG01 (sample SAMN13939989, study PRJNA603662) | sponge metagenome | isolation source: marine sponge | host: Mycale hentscheli | place: New Zealand | collected 2005 | reverse complement strand
TTCTTTGATGGTGATTTGAATGGTACTGAAAGAAGATGGATGCGATATACATTCACTGCCAAGAGTGACTTTAACAGCGCACTTGAGATGGAGATTATCTCAACTAGTAATAGTGGTACTAGTGGTGGAACTGTACTTGCGTCTTTTAGGCAGGAATCATACACACTTCCAACTATAATCGGTCTTAATAATACATACGATGTTGGTGGGCTTGACCCGTTTTCAGGTTTTACCGGTAGTATGCTTGACCTTACTATTGGTGTTGGAGCGGCTGTCTCGCCAGCCCCGGTGAGATTTAATTATCCGCTTTTGAGAAAGCACGGGGTGACTTATAAGCCTTGGACTGGTCCTCCACCTTCCAAGAGCGTTATAAGGTCTTATGAAGCTCAGCCCCCTGCGGCAACGCGAGTTGTGTACGCAAGTCCTTTAGTACAGGGATCTTAATTTTAGGGAGGGCTATAAAGCCCTCTTTTTTGTATAAAGGTACGTGTTATAATGTACCAGTGAATAAACCGCACACCTAATTTGACGATGACCCATTTATACGATATAATTATTGAAGGACAGCCAGTCCACACTCAATTAACGGAGGATACCTTCTTTGAGGTGATGGCTGACCTCTCAACAGCGTGGTACGAAAAGGGATTCCCTGACCCGTCCACGGTATCTCACGTAATGTACCCACAGGATTAATTTTATTATGTTTGGAAAGACTCAAGTTGTAATCGAGAAGGCAGGCAAAAAGACCCGCCAAGGTAAGAGCAACCGCACAAAGCTCTCCGCGTCTTCCCGCAATGGTGCTAAGAAGCGCTACCGTGGTCAAGGCAGGAAGTGATACCATAGAGCTCCATTAGGGGCTCTTTTTTTAGCGCCGAACACTTTTTGTACACTAGGGATAAACCCAAGATAAATACTAGTGAACTATAGGGATAGAACCCCTTTAAAAGTTCTTAAATGTAAATTTTTAGGACTTATTCAAATGGGACGACCAGTAGACCGCGTTGAAGGTGTAGTACTCGTAACTGATTACGGTGCATTAGACCGCGCATTAGAATTGAAAGCCCGTCAGGAGGCTGAAAAGAAGGCTAAAGAAGTAGCCTAAATAAAATAAATATCGTACTCGTAATGGCTGAGGTTACTCGCATTTCAAGAACATTTAAGGATATTAGTCTCTCGTTCCTACCACATCCGGTAACGGGAGATCTTCCTGTACTTAAGAATGAGAGAGCCATCAACAAGTCTGTCCGCAATATAGTTCAAACTATACCGGGTGAGAAGATCTTTGATAATGATTTTGGTTCCGATGTGCGTGGTCAGCTATTTGAGTTAGTTGACTTCGCCAACGCATCCATTATTGAGGAGCAAATTATTACATCATTGAACAATTACGAACCTAGAATTGATAATGTTCGTGCTGAAGTGCTCCCTCTACCAGACACCAACGAATTTGAGGTGACTGTTATCTACGATATTATTGGGCAAGCGTTTCCAACACAATCTTACTCATTCATCTTAGAGGCTACTAGGTAATGGCTTTCACAAAGTTTACCAATCTTGACTTTGATCAGATCAAAGCGTCAATTAAAGACTACCTACGAGCAGACTCAAACTTCACGGATTTTGATTTTGAAGGCTCTAACTTCTCCGTGCTTATTGATACTTTAGCTTATACGGCTTATATCAACTCAGTCAATGCGAATATGATCGTAAACGAGTCATTTTTGGACTCAGCTACGGTCAGAAAGAATGTTGTATCCCTTGCTAGCAACATTGGCTACGTCCCTAGAAGCAATAGGGCGGCAGTTGCTAAGGTAAAATTTGATATTACTGTAAATTCAGACACTCCAACGGTAACATTAAGACCTGGATTGATCTGTGTAGGTAAAGTAGACACTACTTCCTACGTTTTTTCTATCCCAGAACCCATTACAACCACAGTAAAGGACGGTGTTGCTCATTTTGGTACCGATGAGAACCCAATTGAGATCCTTCAGGGTACATATTTGTCCAATAGTTTCCGGTATGATGGATCTTTAGACCAAAGATTCATTATCAGCAACTCAAAAATGGATTACAGCACCTTAGTTGTAAGGATTGCTGACGAAAATGAGGCTGGATTGGGAAATCCTTGGTCCAGAGTAAACAATATTGTCCAAGTTAGGGCTAATAGTGAAGTTTATTTCATCAATGAGGTTGAACAAGAGCGATATGAGCTAATTTTTGGTGACGGTATCTTTGGAAAGGCTCTACAAACTGGTCAAATCATCAATACTTCATATATTATCACTGAAGGATTGGATGGAAATGGTCCTAGGGAGTTCTCATACGCCGGATCTATCGAAAATTCAACTGGGGCAGTCATCGTTCCCTCTACTACAGTTAATGTAGAGGTCCTAGAAGCCGCTAGAAACGGTTCAAACATTGAGCCAGTCCAATCTATCAAGTATTATGCTCCTCGCCTCTATGGGGCGCAGTACAGGGCTGTGACGCCACGTGACTATGAAGGCATTATCAAGGATATTTACCCAAATACCGAGTCGGTTTCTGTTGTTGGTGGTGAAGAGCTAGTTCCTCCCCAATTCGGAAACGTTTTTATTAGCATTAAGCCAACAAACGGCATTGATGTTAGTGATTTTGATAAAAAGAACATTATTAAGGGGCTGAAGTCATATGGTATTGCTGGTATTAACCAAAATATCGTCGATCTCAAGGTTCTCTTCGTTGAAGTTGAGACTTATGTCTATTATGACGCTACTAAAGTCGCTTCTGGTGAAATATTAAAGACGGGTGTCTTTACTGCCCTCGATACTTACGCAAAATCTATAGATATCAACAAATTTGGTGGAAGATTTAAGTATTCTAAGCTCCAGCAAGTTATTGATAACACCGATGTGTCAATTACATCCAATATCACCCGAGTAATCATCAGAAGGAACTTAGCTGCTGCTCTAAATCAGTTTGCCCAGTATGAATTGTGCTTCGGCAACGCATTTGTCTACAAAGAATCTGGTGGAAACATCAAATCCTCTGGATTCCGCATTTTTGGACAAAATAGCTTGGTCTATCTAACTGATACTCCTAATAAGGATGAAAATGGTCAGTTGGATGGAAGTAACCTTGGAACCATTTCTATTGTTTCCGAAGTTATTGATGAACTCGACAGTCAAATCACATATAAGAAGATTATTGATGAAGCTGGAAGTATTGATTATGCTAAAGGTGAAATTAAATTGAATACCATCAGAATTACTGCTACTCAGAGACCAAACCGCGTAATTGAAGTTCAGGCATACCCACTATCCAACGATGTCATCGGACTTAAGGATCTATACGTCTCATTTGACGTTTCTGCAAGTAGGATAAATATGATTAGGGATACGATTGCTAGCGGTGAACAGATCTCTGGCGTTGGATTCCCAGTAACTCCAAGTTACGGAAACGGTAAGCTCTCAAGGTAAAACCTTAGGTATTCGAGATGATTGGTACTGGTATTGATGTGAGAGTGAAGCTACAAGATATTGTTGCTTCACAACTTCCAGAATATGTTAGAAGTGATAGTCCCCTCACTGCGGACTTTTTACGACAATTTATGGTCTCCCAGGAATTTCAAAGTGGAGCCATAGATTTTGCTGCGAATTTAGACCAGTACCTTGATATTAACATTTTAAGCGCTACCAGCGTGTATGGTCAATATGAACTTACCCAAGATTTAAGTGCTACCGATGATGTTGTTTATGTAGACAATACAAGGTCCTTTCCTAATGAGTGGGGACTACTAAAAATTGATGATGAGATCATCACATACACTGGTATCACTACAAATAGCTTTACAGGAGTTGTTCGTGGTTTCAGTGGCATTACAGAATACCACGATCCACGGGATCCTAGAAAACTAGTATTTGAGACCACTAGCGCTGCTCCACATAAAGCTGGTGCCTCAGTAGAAAACCTATCAACCAAATTTTTAAGAGAATTCTTCCGTAAGGTTAAGTTTACATTTTCCCCTGGTTTAGAAGAGCTTGAGTTTTTCTCTGAAGTTAACATCGGAAATGTTATCAAGAATGCTCGCTCTTTCTACCAAACAAAGGGTAGTGAGGAGTCAATCAGAATTCTATTCAAAGCCCTATATGGACAAGATCCCACTGTTATTGATCTAGAGAGATTTCTAATCAAGGCGTCACAGGCAGAATTCTCTAGAAGAGACTATGCTGTTGCTATCCCCGTGGAAGGCAACCCAGTTTTATTGTCTGGTAAGACATTATTCCAAAGTAATTCATCAGACGTCTTTGGCTCCGTATCTGAGATCGAGCCTTTTACTCGTGATGGACGCATCTACTACAAATTATTCTTCTACGTAGCTAATGATGAGATTGGTGAAGAGCGTAAGCTATTTACTATCCCAGGCAGAACTTATGCCCAAAGAACCTGGAATCCAGGTGATCGCACATTAACAGTTGATACTACTATTGGCTTTAGAGACAATGGTGAGTTTGTCACTGCCGATGGAACTAAATTTACATATAAACTAAGAACTGTTAACCAGTTTTTGGGTGTTGAGTGTGAGGATCCCGAAAAGGTCATTAATGTCTCTGATGAGGTTATTGATGATATCACTGTAGTTGGTGATGACATCAATGGTGATCCAATCACAATGAGATTAACTGGATCACTTTCCGATATTGATTTCAGTGAGGCTGGTATCCCATTCACAACTATCGGTGAGAAGATCCGTGTAGATACAGTAGGTGAAAATATTAAGTCATCTATCGCAACAAGAAATCAGCAGACATATCCACAAATTGTAGCTAATAGCTTCATCTACAACACCTCGGTCAGATTTGAGGTGTTTGACGTTGTTGGTTCTACTTTCACATTAGCGGTACCTTTTCTAGATAAGTCATCCATTAACGTTGGTGATAGTGTAGATATCTTAAACAGAAATACTCAGACAATTCTATTGGGTAATCGTCTAGTAACTAACGTTGACTTTGTAAACTCAAATATTACTATTAATGATTCTACAGGTCTTGTTCAGACTGATCTACTTGATGTTAGAAGAAGGCAGAAGTATGCGAATAGCGTTAATACCCCTATTGATTGGGGTAATGATAACGTCCTGTCTAACGTTCTTAATCTATATGATGCTACTGAGTATGATCAAAACTTCTATGTTGCTACAAACTCACTACCTTCATATGAAATTGACGCAGCAATTATCGAGAGTTCTATCCCACAGCTCACTGCTTCCAACCTAACTGACTTTAATAGCTTTGAGAACAACTACGCAACTGTTGTATTTGATAATGTTGTTGATTTCATTACAGGTGACCTAATCACATATTCAGTCCAACCAGGTGCTGGATCCACTGAGACATACCCAATCTGCCCTCCAGGTGAGTATATCGTTGAGGTTCTCTCCGATAACCGTCAGATTAGATTATACCTATCACCATCATTCATTGGTAGTACCAACTATGTTGGCTTTATTCCAAATGAAGAGCCAGGTACCCATATCTTCACATTGGAGATCCAGAAGACCCGTACAATCAACTCACAGAGGGCATACCGTAAGATCCCTATCAGTGAGAGTGGTACACAAAACATCGCCGTAGATCGCGTCCCAGCAGAGACTCCTGCCGGTGTTATTGCGCTACTTACTAATGGCGTTTCTATCTACTCTTACAGATCACCCTCCAAAGTTTACTTAGGACCTATCGTAGAGATTGATCCAGTATCTTCTGGTAAAGGTTATGATGTTATTACTCCTCCAGAGATCCTAATTGACGCACCAAACCTACAAATTACCGATACAAACCCACCCCCAAACAACACACCACGGCAAGCTAAGGCTACACCTGTGATTAAGGGTAAGTTAGAGAAGATTCTTATTGACCCCCAAGACTTTGATATTGATCAAGTATTCTCTATCACAGTAACTGGTGGTAACAGTATAGGTGCTTCTGCTCAACCACAAATTGAAAGACGTAATCGCACGATCCCCTTTGATACTCGTATTGATGTTTTCGGTGGTGGTATTAACCCCAATGAAGAGACCATCCAGTTTCTAATTGATCACAACCTAGCTAAGGGTACCCCAATCGTATATAACAACCGTGGATTCTTCTCCATTGGTGTATCTGCGGCTGGCGGAACTAATAATGGTTCACAGTCACTATCTAATGGTGGTGTCTATTATGCCGATCCTATCAATAACAAGACAATCAGATTGTATCAAAACTTTGATGATCTAGTTGCTGGTGTTAACACCGTTGGACTAACCTCAAACTTCACTGGATTCGGTATTCAGGCATTTGATACTCTTTCTAGAAATAGACTAACTGCTGCTATCATCACTGAAGATGGTGGCGACTTCTATTATAGAAAAATGCATTTCTACCCAGAAAATGTATACGTTGAGTATGATGAGATCAGATATAATAATCACGGATTTAGCACTGGAGATATTGTAGAGTACGGAACAACTTCTACTGAGCCCGCTGGTATAGGTACAGCAAACAGCTACTATGTGGTTGCTCCAGATGCAAATACAATCAAACTATGTGATGCTGGTATTGGCGGAACTAGTAGGTTTGATTATGACAGATTGGATTACGTTAATTTTAATACAACAGGAGTCGGAACTCAGTTTATCAAGTATCCTGATGTAAAGGTTGACATTAAAGTATCTTACTCAAGTACAATTACTGGTACTATTGTTGCTACACCGTTTGTTCGTGGTGAAATCGAACAGGTTTATGTTGACGATGGTGGATACTACGGTAGTGATATCATCAACTTCCAGAAAAACCCCGACATTAAGGTACAAAAAGGTTTTGGTGCTAGAGTCAAGCCTCTAATCGTTCTAGGGCAGATCCTAGCCATCCAGATCCTAAACAAAGGTAAGTTCTACCCAGATACCCCCGACCTAGTAATTGAGGACACCTCAGGGGCAGGCAGGGGTGCTGTGGTGCGTGCTATCGTAGTTGATGGTGAGATTGAAGATGTTATCATCCTTAATCCAGGTGTCTCATATAATGAGAATACAACAGATATCACTGTTGTTGACCCAAGCAAAGATTCCATCCTAACTCCCCGTATCAGACCACTAACAGTAAACCCAAACGCCCGGTCTGGCTCTGAAGGGTTGGTTGATAACAACTATTCAGTCGTATCTTACGATAGAAAGATCAGAGAAGACGTATACGCTGACTTTGGATTCTCACACTCACCTATTATTGGGTGGGCTAACGATGGTAACCCAATCTATGGTGGATTTGGATTATCTGATCCTGAAGATATTAACTCTGGTTTTAGGGCAATGAATACTGCCTATAACCTAGCACCAAATGATCTAAAAGGTCGCCCATCACTAGCAAAGTATCCAGCAGGTTTCTTCATTGAGGATTATGCTTATACTGATAATGGTGACTTGGATGAGTTTAATGGACGCTACTGCCGTACTCCAGAATTCCCCGATGGTGTATATGCTTACTTTGCTGGTATCTCTACCGACACACAGTCACTAGCAAGGGAGCCACAGTTCCCATACTTCATTGGACCCGAGTATAGAGATGCCCCCCAGGATGACGCTACAGCGGACGTTAACCAAGATTTCGATATCAATGATAAGCCTTTCTTTAGGAACACCTTCCCGTACTACGTAGGCTCCCCTAGAGCTGGTTCTGAGTTCATTGACCAGTCATATTTGTTTGATGTTCAGGATAGTATCATTGAAAGTACATTGTCCGGTAAAGCAGACCAAGTTGAGGTTGTTGGTATTGGACAAAGTTATAGAGTTGGTGATATTCCCGTCTTTGTGGATGATGAAGGTTACTTAAGCTCAAACATTTCTAATATTACAGGTAAGGAAATTAGAGACCTTACTTCTAGTACCTTGGGTTATCCCAAGGAAGCTGTAACTATCACTGAATTGAATTCAGATACACTTCGTATTTTTATTGAACCAAGCCACGAATATTTGGATGGAGACTCTGTTATCTTCAGTGGTCTAAGTACAAATACGGCAAGATTGGCTGGTCCTCAACAAATTAAGGTGACCAAGACACAGATGAGTGTGTTCTCCCCAATCCCACCACAAACATTTGGTGAGGTCCGAGATATCTTCGTTAATAGTATTAGTGAGGAAGTATCTGTTGGATCTACGATCCACGTTGGTTTTGGTAGTACTGCTGAAACACAATCAGTCATTAACATATTCCCTGAACAGAAGGCTCTTAGAGTCGTTCGTGGAAGTGCGCAATATCCATTCACCAACCCAATTGGAGCTCCAATCACAATTGAGTCCAATTATTTTGATATTGATAATGACCTAAAGGTAGGCAACATTCAATCTCAAAGACAACTATCATACTACTTCAACCCCAAACAGACTGTTGGTGTGGGTGTAGTGTCTGGTGAGACACACTCAACTGAGTTTATTGTTGGTAATGTTAAGAAGAAGCTAGCAATTCCTGTACAGAGGATCTATGCTCCTCAGCACGGCTTTAGGACTAACGAGCCCGTAGAGATCACAATGGGTCCTACAGCCCAGCCAATCAACGTATTTGATGAGAAGAGTGGTATTAGTGGTTCATTCCCAAGTTTAGTCACAAGAGAGGCTACATTATATGCAGTCAATAAAGGTAAGAACTACTTGGGTCTAAGAACTGACCCGAACGGTGGAGACTTGTACTTCTCCGATAATGGTAGTGATGATTTCCAATACAATATTAAAACCAAGAGACCCACCGAAACTGCTACTTTAGATAGAATCAGTGGAATTGTTGAAACACAAGAACCCCATCTACTAACAAACAATGACCTAGTTAATGTCTCACTACAGGCATTTACTGAGAGTGGAGTTGGATCTAACGAAACTGTTGTTGTTAAGTTTGATGAAATTTCACAATCACTAATTATTGACCCACAGACGGCAGATCAATTTGATGTTGATGTGTCAACAAATATCATTACAATTGATGCTCACGGTTACGTTCTAGGTGATTATCTCCTATATGAGAACTACGAGACTCCAATTGCCGGTCTAGAGACCCACCAGAAGTATTATGCTATTCCTTTTGACCAGAATAGATTCCTTCTAGCAGAAACTTTTGCCGATATCACTCCAGGTAAAGAACTATTCATTGACTTGGAAAGTACTGGTATTGGTACCCATATCTTCTCTAAGGTTAACCCACAACTACGTATTGTTAACAATAACAATATTGCCTTTGATGTTAGTGATCCCAGTTTGCTTAATACTGATCTACAATTCTTCTATGATCCAACTCAGACTGAAGTCTTTGATAACAATGGTATTGACAAGATCTTCGTTACTAGTGGATTCTCTACTGAAGGCTTCCCTGGTGCTAGAAAGTATCTAAACTATTCAATCAACAACCCAGAAGTTATCTACTATGGATTGGAAATTGGTGGATACATCTCAACATCAGATACAAGCACAATCTCATATAATTCCATCACTTATATTGATAGTGCTTATACTAGGTCCACGGGTGCTACTGTAATTGATGATACTACCTTCTCATACTCACTATTAGGTGCTCCTGAGGTTGCTGATTATGATGAGGGTGATATTGCCGTATCATACACAACAAACTCACAGTCATCATTTGGTGGTGTGGGTACAGTTGAGATCATCTCTAGTGGAAACAATTTTACAAAGATTCCAGAATTCATTACTGTTAATACTGAGTTTGGATTTAACGCATCATTGAGAGCCAAGTCCGATAACATTGGTCGTCTATCAAGCTTCCGTATCCAGCAACCTGGTTGGGGATATTCAGCGGATAATACATTGCGCCCAAGAGGATTAGTACAACCTAAGATTGAATTTACCGACTCAGACTTCATTGTTGATATTGAAGTTGTTGATGGTGGTAGTGGATATCAGCAGCCACCAAACGCGGTACTAATTGATGCTGTTACTCGTGAGGTAGTACCTTCTGGTGCTATTGAGCTTGAAGTACAGTCATCTACTGTATCTCAAGTTATTGTTGATGTAGCTCCTTCTGGTCTATCAAAGAACTCACACGAGCTATACACAATCAACAATAGTAATGGTATTCCCATTCTCCTAGTCCAAGACATTAACCAAAACGTTGGTGTTGTTACATTTGCGATTCAGACTCCTATTGATGGATACTTTGTCGATCCTTTTGAGGTTGGTGATAAAGTATTCGTTGAGAATATTATTCCTGAGCAGAATCAAGAATCAAGAATGAATTCTGCTGATTATGGATATCAGTTCTTCAATGTTATTAAGGTATTAAATACAAACCCAATTCAGGTTACTGTTTTGTATCCAGAAGAGGCTAGAAACAACATTGGTGTGGCTATTACCTTCCAGGGTGCTTTCTCATCAATGGTAAACAAGAAAATTTACCCAACATTTGCTATTCAGCAAGATACCGCAATCTTTATTGAAGGTGAAAGGCTCTCAGTTATTGATAGTGGAGTCATCCAGGAAATTGACTTGGTTGTTGAGGAATCCAATACCAACTTCTTCAAGGTTCGTGGTAACTACGATCTCTTGGTTGGAGAGGTGCTAAAAGGTAATATCAGTGGTATTATCTTAACCGTAACAAACATTGACGGTGACGATTGTCGCTATGTTGTTGGTTCAGTATCACGTATTGATAACGGCTGGCTAGATGATACTGGATTCCTTAATGAAGAATTCCAGGTAATTCCTGACAATAACTACTACCAAAAACTATCTTATTCTATTAAGAGTGAAGTTAACTTTGTAGACCTAATCGGTCCTGTTAATAGACTTGTTCACCCAGCAGGGATGAAGAACTTCTCTGACACGAAGATTGAAGGTTCTGGTAGGATCGGTATTGCTGCTTCATCAACAACATCAAATACTCTAGACTTTATTGGACTAACAGATGTAGCCGACACTCCACTACGCGTTGATCGTATCAACTCATTTGACCTTGGCTATGATAATGAAGTCAATAGCAATAGATCTAACGCAATTAGATTTAACAGCAGAACTCCCAACAAGCGTCTAACTGACTACATTGAAGTTAGAACTAACAGAGTGCTACTGGTTGATGATATTAGCAGTCAGTTCATTGACGCAGATAACATTCAGGATCAGAAAGAATATACTGAGTTCTTCGTCATTAACTCAGAGTATACTCGTGGTGTTCTATTCCTCAGAAACCCATTTACTGATCAGGTACAGCTACTTGAAGTTATCTCACTAACATACAACAACAACGCGTTCACCTTGACTAAGGCTACTGTTTCTGATAATGAAGGTGGCTATGGTACATTTGAAGCATACTCAACATTAAGTACTGAGTATAACTACAGATTTACTCCATATGATGTTGAGAACTTTGATATTGACTACAAGTTACTAACAAACAGATTCATCTTTGAGAATAAGCCAGCGGCTGATATTGGCTTTACTCGCTTAGATGGCTTGTCTGTAGCTTTTGAGCCAAATCAAAGTAGAGTTATCTTTGCTGCCCAGAGTCCTTCTAGTGACGCAGCATTTATAAATGTCCAGATTCAAGATTTCCAAGGAACGTATTACTACTACGAATACTACGCTGTTCGTATCGGTACTGATACATTCGGTGCTATCTATGGATTTGACGGTAGTCCAGTACAAAACGTTTCTGATAAGTTTGTTGGTGAGTTTGAGGCATTTGTCTCTAATGGCACATTGCGCATTAGACTCAGAAACACAAACCCAGATAGAATCATTATCGCAACCAAATCAACTGAATTTAAGACTCCTGAGAGCGGTATAAACCCATTCAGATTCAAGCGTCCTACAATTCAAGATGGTGAGGAGCGCGGCATTAACGTCGGTTCTACTTTCACCCAAGGTTTGGGTGGAGATACTCAGATTGAAGTATTCCGCTTAAATAGATTCCTTTTCCAGGCAGCTAGAAGCGTTGTAAACGTTAGTGGTACTTCAATCGGAGCTATCCACCAGATTATGACGGCTAACTCACTTGATAACGCGTACCTAACAGCATATCCATTCCTAACAGAAGGTTCTGACCTAGATCCACAGGCTGGTATTGGATCCTTCGGTGCGTCACTAATCGGTGAAGATATGGTTATCTTCTTCTACCCAGATGCTGGATTGAATGCTGGTGAGGTACTAGACTTTACAACTTATACTGAATCTTTCGACCGTGAGTTGGATACTGTTAACTACAGAAATGTCCCACTAACATATGCGGAAAGCCAAGAGAGATACTATCAGGAAAGATATCTAGCACCATTAGGTGAAAGAACTAACAATGTTAGATTCGCGATGCAATATGAGGAAATTCCTATCTATGAGAAAGTATTTAACCCACCCACTACAGTTTCAAGTACTGGACCCAATAACTTAAATATATTCAATATTGATGATCACTTCTTTAATCCTCAGGAGATTCTTTACTACATCCCAGGAAACTCAGTACCAAATCGTCCACCTTCTCCAATTAGAGTTTCTATTGATGGTGGTCCTGAGCAAGATATGCCTGATATTGTTTACTGTATCAAGAGAGACCTTAACAGATTCTCCCTAGCAGCTACGCAGGAAGATGCGATTAATCTCGTCCCAATGGATATCGTTGGGTTTGGTACTGGTAATGCTCACCGCATTGGTATGAGCAAGAAGCTAGAGAAGACTCTAATTACCATTGATGGTGTTATTCAATCTCCAATCGCAGCTTCAAACAAAACATACATCACAGACAATTCAATTACATTTGATCAAGAACTAATCTCACTTACTGGAATTGGTACTATCAGAATTGGCGATCTCCTAAAACTAAGAGATGAGTACGTTAAGGTTGATAATGTTGGTTTCGCAACATCAGTTGATGGTCCTATCAATAATACTGGTGGAGTTCCACTCGTTGAAGTTGAGCGTGGTGTTGTTGGTAGTGCGGCTACAGATCACCCAATCGGGACTGAAGCTGATCTATATCGTGGATCATACAACCTAGTTGAAAGTGACATCATCTTCACTGAGGCACCTGCCGGTAAGGGTGCGTTAAACATCAACGAAAGTAACTTGGTTGAACTTAACGCGTCATTCCAGGGTCGCGTATTCCTACAGAAAGAATACGATCAAATTGCATTGTTTGATGACATCTCTGACCAGTTCAATGGTGAGAAAAATACATTCACCCTAACAACCGATGGATCAACACAAGTTGGTGTTAACACATTAGGTGAAGTTGAAAATGGTTCAGGTGTCCTTATTATTAACGACATTTACCAGACACCAACTACACTTAATAACCAGGGAAATAATTACTTCTATAGCGCAGACGCAAACACCGGTATCAACAGTGTAACCTTTACGGGTATCACTTCATCTAACGGTGAGAGAGTTGAGTCTGTCTTTGATGTAAACCAAAACCAGATTCCTCGTGGTGGATTGATCGTTTCCTTGGGTTCAACTCCAGGTCTAGGTTATGCTCCACTATATGGCGCATCACTCGACCCAATCCTAGATGGTAGTGGCTCTATCATCGGAACTGCAGCAGACCACCGGGGGGGGGGGGGGGGGGGGGGGGGGGGG
>JAAHTG010001095.1_pt1 | contig 13580 bp, 19 predicted proteins | sample 6116081 | NCBI WGS metagenome assembly JAAHTG01 (sample SAMN13939989, study PRJNA603662) | sponge metagenome | isolation source: marine sponge | host: Mycale hentscheli | place: New Zealand | collected 2005 | reverse complement strand
TAATGATGCAGGATATCTGACAACTGAAACAGACAGTCAAACACTGAGTTTTGCTAATCCAAATTTAAGTATCAGCAACGGTAATAGTGTAGACTTATCAGCACTAACACCCACAAGTTTAGAGTGGAGTGCAATTACCAGTACACCAACAACACTGGGTGGTTATGGTATTACTGATGGTTATACTGACACTGATGCAATCACGGCCATCAGCAATAATGCAGACAATCTATTCACTGGCAACCTAACAGTTAACGGTGACTTTGTTGTATTAGAACAAGTTAAAATCAATAACTTTGAATTCCCACTAACACAGGCTGGTAGAACTGACCAGTGGCCTGGCAACAGTTATGAATTAGATGCCTCAAATGCATACACTAAATTCCAATTAAGAACAAATGATCCAACAATCACATTCAACACCAGCAACTTCTTTGATGATGTAAACAACCTGAGAACAATTTATATTCAGGTAGACTTCCGTGGTGGTAATGGTGGCATCAACTGGCCAGCAAATGTTATCTGGGATAACCAAACTGAACCAAACTTTGCAACAGGTGGCAATGATAGACACATTGTTGTTATGACAGGTAATGGCACCAATGGATGGTTTGCTTATGTGGAAAGTGTAGTTAACCCAGCCAACCCCAGTAGTTTAACCGGCAAACTAAGCCATTATAATTTACTTGATGTTGGTAATATCACTGACGGCACAAGTGGACAAGTATTAAGCACAAACGCTGACGGAACATTTACATTTGTAGATCAAAGTGGTGGCGGTGGTGGTGGCGCACTGGCGGATTTAACTGATGTAGAAATCCTTAACCTACAAAACAATGACCTATTAATATACAACAGCACTGCAAGTGAATGGCAGAATACCAACCTAGGCATAAGCGTAACACCCACACTCAGTGGTGATGCAGAAACCACAACAGGTGGTGAATACACCATCACTGTAACAAACCATGCCAGTTATGATGATCCAGCATACTTTGTTGAAGTATATGATGGTGCCACACTTGTTGTGGCAAACAGCGCAGTAACTGACAACCTGGATGGCACACTAACCTTTGACACACCTGCAACAGCAGCCAATTTACAAGCCCGTGTTAAATGTCAAGACTTTGGTGACTTACAAAGTGAGATTGCAACACTGGATTTTGAAACTGTGGCATTTGGTGGAACATACCGTTATTTCCGTGTATCAGATCTAGTGGGTGGCACTGGCAACAACATGGGTTTAAAAAATGTGCGCTTCTACAGCAGCGCCGGTCAAACTGGAACAGCATACCCAGCCAACATGACTGATAATACAACACCTGCACCTTATGTGGTGAGCAGTAGTTATTATTACAACAGTCCCACAACAACATATGCAGATTTCAAAGCATGTGACAGCAGTATTAACAGTTGGTGGTGGTTATTATCATCCAGCAATGTAACTGGTGAGTGGCTACAAATTGACATGGGTTCACCGGTGAGTGTGGAGAGTATGACTATTGGTCCATGGTATGGCAGAACACCCACAACTGTGGACATTTACGCTAGCACAACTGGCGCCTTTGCTGGTGAAGAAGTGTTATTAGCCCAAGCGGCGTTCAACGGCGCTCCAATAACCACCATAATAAACATAGGATAGGAACAATTCATGAGTTTACAAGAATCTTGCAAAGAAACAATCTACAATTATGTGGATGAAGAAACACAACTAAATGCCGCCCTCACAGGTGAGCATTTAGAATATGTGCAAATGGTGATTGCTTTGCTCCGTGCAGAATATGCTCAACAGGAGATTGACGGTAAAACCACATTCACTGTGCCTGATGGAATTGCACAAATGCTCCAAGAGGAGTGCCCCTGGTAATGCCAACAATAATTAAACCCAAACGCAGTTCAACAACAGGCGTAACCCCCACCACTGCCAACTTAGTGGAGGGTGAAATTGCCATCAATTTACCAGACAAAAAACTATTTGTTAGAGATACAGCAAACAATATCCTAACACTTGCTGAGCCAGTTATTCCAGCCGTGGAAGATGCGGCAGATATTGACATGACTGGTGACCTAAAAGTTCAGGGTGACTTCACTGCTGAAACAAATGTGGGCATTGGCAACTATGGTGGAGGTCCATTTGCAGGAACACCACAACACACACTGGAGGCATATACTCCAGATGCACAAACAAACAAATTACTTCACACAATGCGGGCACCTGCACCAACAAATGGTGCCAATCCAGAACTGTATATTAAAACAGACTTCACTGGATCAAATGGCACAGTAAATGTAGGTGAGCATGGTTGGCGTCACATGGGTGTGGGCGGTAACACTGGCAAAGATAGATTTGAAGTTATTCACATCAGTGATGATGGAACAGCCAGCAACAAAATGTTGAGCATGCAATATGACAGTGCCGTTTACATCAGTAGAACAAATGTAGGCAGTGCCCTTGATTGGCGTATCAGCACTGGTGGCACCATTGATCACCTGATCCCAACCAATATGCAAGATACACTAACAGTTAACAGTTTGAGTAGCCTACAAAAGGTTCAGTTGAATACAGCCGCCGCTGACATCAACAGTATGTTGGACACCACTGTAATGCCCAACACAGACACACTACACAACCACTTGAGAGCAACACTGGATTATGGTGCAAGCGCCGTTCCAGATGGTGCAAAAAGTAGTGTTACATTCAGTGTTAAAGATGATACGGATGGTGATAGAATTGTTGCCCGTTTTGCAAGTCAACACAACACAAATGACAACAACAAAATGGAAATTGAAACAAGTGACAACAACGGTAACTTTACCAAACACAGTTTTAGTAATACAGAAATGACACCTGGTACACCAATTAAATTATTCAATGCGGCATCAGATCCTGCCAACCCTGATAATGGTTGGATTTACTACAATACTACTACAGACAAGATGCGCCTATATGCTGGTGGCGCCTGGACAGACTTGAACTAGGAGTTAGTATGGAAACCACCACAGAGATAACTACTGTTGAAGAAGTGAAAATAGGTAGACCTGCACATCAGTTTGATGATGAACAAAAAGAAATACTCAGCAAACTGGCAGAGATACAATGCACCAATAAAGAGATGGCCTACATTATGGGTTGCAGTGTTGAAACTATAAGACGGCATTATCAAGATGTTGTTGAACTAGGACAGGCTAGAGGAAAACTTGCACTACGCAAAGCACAGTGGCGCAACGCAGTGGAAAAAGACAATGTTACCATGCAAATTTGGCTGGGTAAGAATATACTTAAACAAACTGATGCACCGCTGGATGAAGATGATAAACAAATACTACCATGGAGTGACTGATGAACAAGCAACTGGAAGAAAACACCAAAGCAATTGGTGAAATCAAATCAGATATTGAAACAATAAAAAATAATCACCTTTACCATATTGAAAAGGATATGGAAAGACAAACAAAACAAATTGAAAAGATTGATAACCGTATCTGGTGGGTGTTGGGCATCCTGGTGGTATCAACTGTAATGGGAATGGTTACGGGTGGCTTAGGATGACACAGAGTATGATACAAAATGCACTACTGGCTATCCTAATTGCACTGAGTGGATGGAATATGCACACCGTAAATCAATTGCAATTGGATATGCGTGAAGTTCAAGTAACACACATCAACATGGCTGACATGGCTAATATGAAATCTAGAATACAAAAAATGGAATGGATCTTACAACAAGATGCAATGGAAAAATAACATGGCTTATAAGAAAAAGAAAAAGAAATAATGGCACTAACGCCCCCACAAAAACTTGTTAGTGATAACCCTGCCCGTTTCAAAGTAGTAGTTGCTGGACGGCGTTGGGGTAAAAGTCATCTGAGTATGAATGAGATGGCAAAGTTTGCCAGACATCCAAACCGTAAAATATTTTATGTTGCTCCAACCTATAGACAAGCAAAACAAATTTTATGGGATGACTTAAAGACTAAAATGATGGCATGCCGCTGGGCGGCAAAGATTAATGAAAGTGATTTGAGTATCACACTTGTTAATGGCAGTAAGATACATTTACGCAGTGCTGACAACTATGACAGTTTGCGTGGTATCAGCATTGACTTCCTGGTAATGGATGAATGTGCAATGATTGATGTCAAAACCTGGACAGAAGTATTGCGTCCAGCACTGAGTGATAGACAAGGACATGCACTGTTCATTACCACACCCAAAGGTAGAAACTGGATATATGATCTATTTGAGGGTGCAAAAATACAACCAGGATGGTGGGCACATAGTAGCACAACACTGGAAGGTGGTAATGTTCCACCAGAAGAAATAGAATCCGCAAAAGCGGACCTGGATGACAGAAGTTTTCAGCAGGAGTATTTGGCAAGTTTTGTAAACTACCAGGGTATGATTTACTACAACTGGAATATTGAAAACAATGTGCAAAGACGCTCAGTGGATGATTTACCCAGGAATGAAATACTACATGTGGCAATGGATTTTAACGTAAGTCCACTTGTTGCAGGCATTGCCAGGATCACTGGTGATGAGATACACTTTATTGATGAAATTATGATGCATGGGAGCAACACTTATGAAATGGCAGAAGAACTAAAGAATAGGTATCCCAACAACCGTCTGTGGATTTATCCTGATGCTAGTGGCCAAGCACGCAAGACCTCAAGTAATACTAGTGACCATAATATACTTAGGCAGTCTGGCTTCACTATCAAGGCAAAAGGCATAAACCCACCTGTTAAGGACAGGATTGCAGCAGTTAATGCAAGCCTGCGTAGTGTGGATGGCACAGTTAGAATGACTGTGGATCCAAAATGTAAAAATATAATAAACTGTATTAGTAAACAAACTTATAAAGAGGGAACACAGATACCTGATAAAACAGGAGATCTTGATCACTTTAATGACGCAGTTGGATATCTAGTTCACTGGATTAATCCAATCAAACGCCCAGTAGAGCGTAGTGAAGGCCCTGAAGTGTTCAGTATGTTCTAAGACTAAATAATACTAATAAATGGCAGGTTGATCTCTGCTATAAACCGCACCTGATCAGTGCGTGTATGCCCCACAAACCTATATAGGGAAAACATGATAATGAAAACATTACAACAAATAGAACACACGCATGATAGTTATGCAGATGTGGTAAAGACAGCAAACTACCATTACAAAAGTTTTGTGGGTGGTGAAACTTATAAAACTGGTTACTACTTAACTCAGTACTTGGGTGAAGACAGCGCACCAGGTAATCAATATGCAAAGAGATTAAACAGCACACCGCTGGATAACCATGTGCAAACAACTATTGATATCTACCGCAGTTTCCTATTCCGCAGTTTGCCCAAAAGAGAACTTGGATTGCTCCAGAAGAATCCACTTGTAAGACAGTGGTTAATGGACACTGACCAAGAAGGACAAAACATGGACAGTTTCCTAAAAACTGCCACGGACGCCGCAATGATTATGGGATCATGTTGGATCCTTGTAGACAAACCTTCATACAAAGTTGAAACACAAGCAGAAGAAATTGCACTGGGTATCCGTGCATACGCCGCCGTTTATACTCCACAAAATGTTTTAGATTGGCACTATGAACGCAATGTAGCCGGTAAAATGGTGTTGCGTCATGTTAAAGTGCGTGAGTCAAACAACAGTGACACAACCGTGTTTACATGTTGGTATGAAGACTATGTTGAAAAATACACAGTTAGCAAACATGAAGATGGTAGTTATGATAAAATTATCAATCATGAAGTATATGAAAATCCACTGGGCTATGTGCCTTTTGTATTCCACGCTCCAATTAAATCACCTGTAAAGGGTGTAGGTTTAAGTTTGGTTGCTGATGTAGCAAACCAACAGAAGTTTATCTACAACTGTATGAGTGAGATTGAACAAACAATCCGTATTAGTAGCCATCCAACACTGGTAAAAACACCAGCAACAAATGCAAACGCAGGTGCAGGTGGTATTGTAAGCATTCAGGAAGACATGGATCCAGGACTAAAACCTTATCTATTGCAGCCCAACACAAGCACAGTGGACAGTATTTTGAAAAGTGTAGAGAAAAGCGTGGAAGCAATTCAGCGTATGACTCACACATCAAGTATTCAGGCAACAAGTGGTTCACCAATGAGTGGTGTTGCACTACAAACTGAACGCCAACTACTGAACGCAAAACTAAGTGACATTGCAGATACACTGCGTGAAACAGAACTAATGATGTGGGCTATTTGGTTGGACTGGCAAGCATTAAGTATGCCAGAAGATTTCCATCTTGAATATCCAGAGACATTTGATATGCGTGATGAACATCTTGAACTGGACTTCCTACTCAAGAGCCGTTCAAGCGGTGTTAACAATAGTATGTTCCAACAAGAGATTGATAGACAGATTGTTGCACTAACAGTTGATGATAGTGAAATACAAAGTGCAATCTTGGCAGATATTGATAACCCATCAACTGAACATCAAATGGTTTCACCAACTGGTGAACTGGTAACAGTTACAACAGATGCAAAACATGCAGAACTAATTGAACTTGGATACGTTAACATCTAATGGCATTCAACACCAAACAGCATGACCGTGTAATCAAGAACACACTGGAGGATATTAAATCTGGTGTGTTTGATAACATCAGGGCATTGGAGAATGAAATTGCAGATTTAGTTGCACAAGGCTATGATCCGCAAACAATCCGTCCAATGGTATTGGGTGCATTTAGAAAATGGAGTCAGGAGAGCCGTTCAGCGGTAGCACCTGTGACTAACCTAAGTGAAGATTACATGAAACAAACAGGTTTTGCTGTGAGTGCAAATGACTTACAAGCACAAACCATTCTAGCAGAACAAACTGCAAACACAGTTGCAAACAGTATAGACAGCACAGCAGAAAATATACTGGAAGTAATTGCACTGGGAGCCGCCGCAGGCTTAGCCACAACAACAGTTAGCCGCCAAGTGCGTGGTAGAATCAGTGGTGTGCTAATGGAAAGTGATGATCCACAAGTACGCCGTGAACAAAGAACATTGCGTAAATTAATGCGCACTGGTGCTACGGCTGGTGAAATGGGCGTGGTAATTGCAAAAATAAGAAGACTTACACCAGATATAAACACAGCCAACAGTGTTAGAGATCAAGCAACTAAAATTGTTGATGCAAGTGTTGTAAATTTTGACGGTGCTTATGCCAGTGGTGTAAGTGAACGCAATGGTGTTACCAAATGGCGCTACAGTGGTGGTGAAATGGAAACAACCCGCCCGTTTTGTAGTGCTATGATTGGCCAGGAACTAACCCGTGATGAGATTGACAGCATCTGGGGAGATAGTTGGGCTGGTAAAGAACCAGGTGACCCAATGGTGGTTAGAGGCGGATACAACTGCCAACACTATTGGGTGCCAGTAGAAGAAGACTAAAGTTGGTAATGTCTGCCACGCTCAATTGCGTCCATGACATTATCACGCTGTGAGCCAGGAACAATGTGTTTTGGATTAACACACTTGGTATTATCACAGGTATGGCGTGCAACTTTGTTTGTCATATCACCGTGATAAAGTTCACAAACATAACGGTGTGCGTTTATATTGCGCTTGATTTTGGAACAATAATATGATGGATATCTGCCTTTGTATGGCTTCCATTCCCAACAATCATTAGGGCCTTTAACGCTTACATTTTTTAAAAATCTAGGTTCTAACATAGTTGGATCCTAGCAGACACTGATGTGTTTGTCAAGACTAAATAAAGATAGAAGTTGTTGCCTGAGGGCAACCTTAACCCTAACACAAAGGATATGGACATGACCACTGAAACTCATGGTAATACTGAATCAGAAGACACTGGGGCTTCTGTAGCAGGCCAAACAAATGAATCCCAGGTTGAAACCAAGACATTCACTCAAGATGAGGTTAATGAATTGATTGGTAAGCGTGTTGCTCAAGTAAACCAAAAGTATCAAGGAGTTGATATGGAGGAATACAAGGCACTAAAAGGCTTAAAAGAACAGGTTGAAGAAGAACAACTGATCAAGAAACAAGACTTTGATGGATTGTTGAAAAAACAGCGTGATAAAAGTGAGGGTGAAATTACCCGTTTACGCACTGAATTGGAAACAATCAAGATTGATGGTGCACTCATCAACGCAAGTTCAAAGGCTAAAGCAGTTAGCCCAGAACATGTAGCAAAGTTATTGCGTGGCAATGTTAAACTTGGTGCTGATGGCAATGTAGTAATTACTGATGCTGAAGGCAATCCAAGATACACAGACAGCGCAGATCCGTTTACAGTTGATCATCTGGTAGAAGAATTTCTAGCAGGCAACCAATACTTTAAAGCGGCTGGTCCAGCAGGCACTGGCAGTGGTGGCAACACCCAAAACGCAGATCAACAAGAGTTTGATCTTGCACAACTTGATATGAACAAGCCAGAACACCGCAAAATTTATTCACAAATGCGGAAAGATGGCAAGTTATAAAAACATAAGGATTATATAAAATGGCTAATTCAGCATACGGTTCAGGTTTAAACCTTGACGCATTAATGGTTCCAGTACAAGCAGCAACAGTATTTGCTGCTCAAGAACAGAGCTTATACCTACCAGGCACACTAGTTCCAATGGTAGACGTTCCAGCAGGTTCAGCATCAGCACAAGTTGCTGTTATGGGCTCAGTTGCAGCAACAACAGTTTCAGCAGAAGCAGTTCCAGGCGCAGACTTTGACGCCGTTCTACCAGCAGATGTTAAGAAAACAATTGCACTAGACCTAATTGCAGCACGCACAGTGATCCGTGATTTGGGTGGCGTAGATGTCAATGACATGGGCCGCATCATGGGTAACGCAATTGCATCAGCAGTTGACACAGCAATCTCAGCAGAGATGGCTAACCTAACACAACAAGAAGTAACTACTGACCTTCTAAAAGAATTCTATGAAGCAGTTGGCACAATCCGCAATGCGGGTGAAACAGGTCCACTAGCAGCAGTTGTATCAGCAGCCGCATATGCAGACTTCATGAATATCATTGGTAGTGCAGCGTTTGCATCAGCAGACCTACAAAACGCAGCAATGCGCACAGGCGCACTTGGTGTTATTGCTGGTGTTCCAGTATTCACTTCAGCGTTCCTAAATGACACTAACACTGGTGTAACAGGCACAAAAGCAGCAGTCTTCTCAATGGACGCTCTACGTGGCGCAACACAAGGTGGTGTTAAAATTGAAATGGACCGCCGTGCAGCAGCAGTTGGTTCAGATGTTGTAGCATCAATTGCATTTGGTGTAACTACACTAGACGCAACACGTGGTGTTCTAATTAAAGACGCAGCATAATACAAGTTGGGTGGGGCTAACGCCCCATCCATTTTACTCAGGAGATTATAATGGCATTTGCTACTAACACAGACTTACAAAAATATGCACCAGAGGTATTTGATCAGGGAGTTGATGATTGGACTGATGAACTTTCAGAAGCCCAAACAGATGTAACCAACATGATCCAATATAAATGGTGGAATAAGGTTGAATCCAGAAGTGAATTTGACAACACAAAATTGTCAGATGCACAATGGACTAAAGCAACAGTTTACAAGGCAATGGCGGCATATATCCTTCCCAAGTTATCTACATTCAGACCAGAAGGTGATCCTTTCCGTGAGCAATTAACTTTTTATAAAGAACGCTTTGAGGAAGAATTTGATCTACAGTTTGGACTGGGTATTAAATATGATTACAATGATGATGGAACAATTGACATTACTACAGATGTTGAACCATTTGATCAAAGTAGGTTGTATAGATAATGGCAAGAAGAGAAGATATTGTAGCAGAGTGCGTTAAGTTACTTAAAGCACAACGCAGTGTTAAACTTGGTAAAGTTGAGAGGGATCCAATTGATCCTAATGAACTACCAAAGACAGCATTTCCAGCCGTTTACTTGGAAACAAGTGATGAGGACATTACGGACATTACCATGGTAATGGGAAGTGATGGCAATGTTAGACAAGGCATTATGGAACTGGCAGTTGTATTAACAGTTGGTGGGAAACAAAGAGATACACAGCGTAACATTGCTGTGGAAGCAATTGAAAACACACTAATGGCTGATAGAACGCTGGATAACCTGGTAGATGATATTGGGCTCACAAGAGTTGAGACTGTGACAACTGGTGAAAGTGCTCCTTTTGCAAGTTGTAGAATGATATTCAGTATTGAATACTGTTATCAAATTAATCAAACATAGAAGGAAATTATAATATGTCAAATTGTTATAGTGGTAAGGATGGGGCACTTTCAGTAGACGGGACAAATGTTGCAATGTTGCAAAGTTGGAATGTTTCACAAAGTGCAGAAACACTTGAATGTTCATTTATGGGCAGTGAGTGGAAAGAAAATAAAGCAGGGCTGAAGTCTTGGGAAGGTAGTGCAGAAGCATATTTTGCAGATGATACTGCCACACAAGCAGGTAATGAAATTACTATTGGTTCAACAGTTGCACTTATCTTCTACCCAGAAGAAGGTACAGCAATGAGTTTTACTGGTAATGCAGTTGTAACTAGTATTGAAAATAGCGCAAGTGTTGGTGATATCCAAACTGTTAGCCTTTCATTCACTGGTAGTGGCCCATTAGTAACAGATATTACTATCTAAGGAAAATTATACAAGCCATGGCATTTAGATCAAAAGCAACAAGAAAATTGGAGTCAGAGATCAGCCATGGCTTGGATAAATATCAACAGCAACTAATGCTTAACCTGGTGCGTGGAACTCCCATTGATACAGGTAATGCTCAAAAGGGCTGGAAAGAAACAGCAGAGATGAGCAAAGTATTGGGAACTGGAACAAGTAAAATTGTCATTAGAAATGATGTAGAATACATACAAAGGCTGGATGAAGGACATTCAAGGCAAGCCCCCCGTGGCATAGTCCAACCAGCATTACAAAGAACAAGGAAACCCTAAATGAGTAGCGTATTACAAAATGCAAAAACACACATGCAAGATGTACTGAGTGGCGGATTACAAAAGATCAGTGTACCTGAATGGAACACAGATATCTATTTCAAAGCAGCCAGCACATTTGCTCAAGAACAAAAAATTATTGAATTACACGGCAAAGGTAAACTAGTGGAAGCCCTGGTTGAAACGCTGGTATCAAAAAGCCTAGATGCAGATGGTAAGAAACTATTTACAGCCGCTGATAAAATTGTGCTGATGCGTGAAGTTGACCCAGAAGTTATCATCAAAGTTGTTGGTGAAATGAATGAAGCAAAAGAGGCGGCAAAAGACGCCCTGGGAAACTAACAGAAGACCTAGATACTCTGTTCATATTTAAAATAGCAGAGGACATGGGTCAGTCAGTAGAATGGGTAATGAATAATATGAGTATGATTGAGTTGCAGGGCTGGGCAAAATATCATGACTACAAGGCTAAAGCAGCTAGAAGGAAATAGATATGGCAAATCATAACATTACATTAACCGCAACGGATAAAACACGGGGCACCTTACAAAACGTAGACAAAAATCTAGATAGAGTTACTAGAAGGAGTTTAATGTTTAAAGGTGCCCTTGGTCTTGCCGCAGGAGCAATAGCGGCACTGGGCGCTGTCAAAGTATTTGGCGGAGTAATACAAGGCATGGATGATCTAGCAAAAAGTGCTAGAAATGTTGGTGTTACAACAGAAAGAGAATTTGCCAAGTTTCAGGTTATTAAAAAATTTACTGAAGAAGCAGGTATCAGCACTAGTGAATTTGACAGAAGTATGCGTAACTTACAAACACGCATGGAGCAAGGACTCAACGGCAACAAAACTTATGCCGCCATTATGGATAAACTGGGCACAAGTATCTTTGATGCCAACGGTAATTTAAAAAGCACTCCTGATTTGTTCACTGCGGTGGGCACAGCAATGCAAGACGGAACAATCAACTTATCAGATGCTCAGAAACTACTGGGTGAAATGGTTGGTCCCAAAATCTTCCAATCAATACAACAATTAACAGATGACGGGGTAGGGCTGGGGGAAGCCCTGGCTGAAGTTGCGGGCAGTATGAATATTATTGCACTGGAAGATGCAAATCAAGCAGAAGCATTTGGTGATGCACTAGCCCGTGTTAAAGACGCACTATACGCAGTGTTGGTGGAAGCAATTACACCATTACTACCAGGCATGACTAGATTCCTGGAAGACCTGGCAGCAAAAGCACCTGAATATTTGGGAATGTTTAGCAACGCACTGGCAACACTACAGCCATACATTGATACGCTGTGGAATGTACTTCAAGAATACATTATTCCATTCTTGGGTCAGATGTTTGATAATTTCCTAAAACTAACTGAAATAGTAAAACCATTTGCAGAGGCAGTGATGCCGCTTGTGGTTGCAGCGTTTGATTTATTTGTTGTAGCGGCTGAAACATTGTTGAGTTTTATTGCACCGCTTGCAGAACAAGCATTACCAGCATTCCAAACAGCAGTTGAATTTCTTATTGGTGTTGTTGAAACTATAACAACAAAACTCACTGAATGGGGTAGTAAAATGGATGAAATCACTACAACTGTTCTTGATTTCAAAGACCGCACAGTGGGAGTATTTAAAGACTTGGGAAGTTCAGTTGTTGATCAAACAAATTCAATGACAAAAGGAATTAAAGATGCCTGGTATAACACCTGGGATTACTTGGTTGGTAACTCAATTATTCCAGATATGAAAGAAGACATCATTAGTGAATTTAAAGACCTGGACAAAGGCGTTACACTAACAACAAAACAAACTGTTGATGGTGTTATGAGTGATTATGATAAACTAGCACAAGTGTTGGAAGGCAAAACCAGTGAAATGGCAGAAAGTGTCAAAACCAATATGGAAAAAGCAACTGACTACATTGGTGACTTTAACAAAAACTTTAATGATACACTGGTAGATGGACTTGTAGACGGCAACCTAAGTTTTGATACATTTGCAGGACTGTGGAAAGACACACTAAAAGATCTACTCAAAGATACACTTAATGGCGGTAACATGCTTAGTGATATTATGAGCGGCATCTTTGGTGGTGGAGGTGGTGCTGGAGGAGGCGGTGGCTTCCTAAGTGGACTATTTGGTGGAGGAGGCGGCGGCGGCGGCGGTGGCGGCTTCCTAAGTGGACTATTTGGCGGAGGCGGAGGCCTTGGCGGAATGTTCAGTGGCATCAGTGATTGGTTTGGTGGAATGTTCAGTGGCATTAGTAGTTTCTTTGGAGGCTTTTTTGCAGATGGTGGACACTTGCCAGCAGGTAAATTTGGTATTGCTGGTGAAGCAGGTCCAGAGATTATTACAGGTCCAGCCCGTGTTATTAGTAATGAAGACAGTTTTGGCGGCGGTGCCGCTCCAACTGTAAATATAACTATTACGGCCGTGGACACGCAGACGGGAACAGAGTTCCTGTTAAACAACAAAAAACAAATTGAGGGCATTATCCAAAATGCCTACAACCGCCGCGGAAAACAAGGAATTTACTAAACATGAAACAAATATTTACATACCCAAACAATGTTGCCACAAACTATATTGATCCAGATTACGTTGGTGAT
>JAAHTG010000453.1_pt1 | contig 13615 bp, 5 predicted proteins | sample 6116081 | NCBI WGS metagenome assembly JAAHTG01 (sample SAMN13939989, study PRJNA603662) | sponge metagenome | isolation source: marine sponge | host: Mycale hentscheli | place: New Zealand | collected 2005 | reverse complement strand
AACTCATGGAGGAAAGAGCCTGTAAAATCTAATGCACCACTAAAGGAGCCAAACCTCACTTCAGGATGGGAAAGTATTTCAAGATATATTCCTAACAATATTGTTTATTACGAAAGAGAGCTATGTCAAGCTAATACAAGTGTACTCTCAGGTAATCCATTTAATAACAGTCAATGGGATGTACTTGATACATATGTTGATTATTTGGGATACGTTCCTTATTCGTCACAAACTGATGATAGCACAGGCGGCTTACTTGATGATGATAGTAGTGATTTTTTAAATGCACTTGCTATTGGTTCGAGTTATGATATTAGTAAAAACGGTGAAGTATTAGCATTAGGAGGCATTCAATCCGACGGCGAATATCGTATTGCAATCTATAGAAAATCAAATGGTAGATTTGTATTTGATGAAAACATTGATGCTGCAACCGAAGATGAAGCATTCGGAACAACACTAAGTTTGAATGATGACGGATCTAAAATAGCAATAGGCGCACAGTTTTCAAATACCAATGGTATTTACAATGGTGCAGTATATGTATACAAACTTACAAACAATGAATATGTTCAAGATCAAATATTGCTTGCACCAAATGGCGAAAAGAATGAAAGATTTGGCACAAATGTAAGTTTCAATTCTAATAGACTTGCTGTAACAAGTCGAAATGGTGATACAGCATCATATGTAACATTTGACAACGAACTCACAGAGTTTGATAATAAAGCAACAAACATTTACGATAAAATCAAAGACAACGGACAAGTTTATGTATACGAAACAATAAACAACAAGTTGGTATACGCTGAAAAACTTTACTCAGAAATAGACATATCAGCCTCATCTGATATATTGAGTGTGTTAAACAGAAATCATTTGTATGTTATTTCAATAGGAACAGTCACTGAAGATAAAACAGGACTGATCCAGGATCACAGAACTGACCTAAATGCCACTGCTTGGAATATCAACAGCCAAGGAGACAGCTATGTTGACATTGATAAAATCAAAGGTGTATGGTTATATGATACAAGCACAAATGATTTAATCACATATCTTGATTATATAGATCCAATAGCAGGCCGCATTGCTGGTCCAGCAGAGCAAGAACTTAGTTATAAAACTTATTATGATCCAGCAGTTTACAATGTTGGCACTAGGGACACTGGCGTTTCAGATCTTTGGGGCAAACAACAGGTTGGAAAACTTTGGTGGAATCTCGATGCTGTAAAATGGTACAATCCTTATCAAGGAAACATACAATACAAGTCTAATACATGGAATCAGATTATTCCTGGATTTAGTGTAGATGTGTACGAGTGGGTTGAAAGCGATTTATTACCAAGTGAATGGGATGCAATAGCCGATACCACCGAAGGATTGGCCAGCAGTATAAGTGGAAAAACTTTGTACAGTGACGATTCCTATGTGAGAGCAAGAGTTTACGATAGTGTAGCAAGTGTGTTTGTACCAAAGTATTATTTCTGGGTTAAAAATAAAAACACATTGCCTGATACATATGGCAGAAAGATCAGTTCTTTTGATGTTGCAAACTTGATAGCAGATCCAGCAGGACAAGGTTATAGGCATATCACATTACTTGATGGTAAAAAGTTTGCATTACACAATGTAAAAAATCTTGTAAAAGACAAAGATACTATTTTGCATGTAGATTATTATGTTCAAGATAATGCAGAAAATAAAAATACTCACAGCGAATATGCATTGGTTGTTGAAGGTCTAGCATCAAGCAAGCCAAACAATGATATTGTTGACAAATGGGTTGACAGTTTAGTAGGATATGATAAAAACGGAAAAGTTTTACCTGATTTAAATATCAGTGTTGCACAGCGTTATGGTATTTTAAATAACCCAAATCAAACTATATTTGTTAATAGAGTAGAAGCATTAAAACAAGTTATCGAAAGAGTAAACGGAGTACTATCTCAATATACAATCGTAGATGATTTTGATATTTCTCCTTTGTTCCAAACAGAAACTGCACCAAGCAAGTTTAGCAATGAATGGGACACACAGATTGATACAGAAAGTTTGTTGAGATTTGTCGGTACTGCAAAAATCAAGCAAGCAACTCTTACACCTATTATTGTTGATGGAACTATTACAGGTGCAACTATTACAGAACCAGGAAGAGGCTATATTGACAGTAACTATACAACTGGCAAGCGACACGGTCCAACTGTAACCATAGAAGGCAAAGGCATCGATGCAGAAATAAAAACTTATATCAACAATCTTGGACAAGTTATTGAAGTTGAAGTTGTAAACGGCGGTAAAAACTATTTGAGTGATACTACACTTATTGTACGTCCGTTTAGTGTTCTTGTAACAACTGATACAGAAGTAGGCGGATCTTGGGCAGTGTACAACTGGATATCAACCACACAAGAATGGTTTAGAAACTATATTCAAAGCTATGATGTCAACAAGTATTGGAAATATGTTGATTGGTATGCAACTGGATACAGTGAAGTTACATCCGTTGACTTTGTTATAGATGGCAGTTATGCACTACAAGGATTAAACGACAAACTAGGAAATACTGTTAAGATTGAAAATATTGGCAGCGGCGGCTGGATACTATTAGAAAAGATTGACAATCAACCTGAAGTAGATTATACTATTAACTACAAAGTTGTAGGTAGACAAAATGGCACAGTTGAGTTTAGTAATACACTGTATCAAAATGACGCAGTTGGATTTGATAATATAATCTACGATATTTCGTTGTATGATAGTGAACCAACTGATGAAATAAAAATAATACTGTATGCATTAAGAGATAACTTTTTTGTTGATCAGCTGGAAGTAGAATGGAACAAACTATTCTTTAGCAGCATTAGATATGCAATGAGCGAACAAGTCGATTTAGATTGGATATTCAAATCAAGTTTTGTAGTTGCAAAACACAATGTTGGCGAGCTTAAACAAAAAGTAACTTATCAAAATGACAATCTTCCTAACTACCAAGACTACATTGAAGAAGTAAAACCGTACAGTACTAAGATAAGAGAATATATCAGTTCGTATGATAGAACAGAACCAACACAAACTAGTGTTACTGACTTTGATTTACCACCTCGCTATGATGCAGAGCGTGGTCAGATTATCAGTGAAACTATCAAGTTTTTCAACAACGGCCTTGTTGGAACAAATGATACTACTACAACATATCCACAAAAACATTGGTTAGACAATGTTGGATTTGAAATAACAGAGTTTGTTGTTTACAGCGGTGGTAGCGGATATACCGATACTGCAAATGTAACAGTTAGTGGCGGCGGAGGCCCAACACTTGAAGGCCTTGCTTATATTGGCGGCGGATCAATCCAGTACATTGAAGTTGATACAGTTGGAGCAAAATACTTTACAACACCAACTGTAACAATAAACGGAAGTTTGACCGAAGACGGAGTCGATGCAGTTGTTTATGCACAAATAGGAAATAGTGTAATCAGATCAACTCATATGCTGATGAAGTTTGATAGAGTTATTGGTGCATATTACTTTACTACATTGGATGAAACAGAAACATTTGTTGGTAATGGCGGCTTGACTGAGTTTAGTTTAAAATGGCCACTGAGCACAAACAGTGCAGATATATCAATAACTGTCGAAGGAGAGCCACAACTAATAAGTGATTTTGTAGCATCAAATGTTATTGATACAACCAAGACATTTGATAGATATCGTGGTAAAATAACATTTACTACTGCACCTGCAAATAATGCTGCTGTTGTTATAAACTATAAAAAATCATCCAACTTGTTAACTGCTGAAGATAGAATAAACTTCTTCTACAAGCCCACTACAAACATGCCAGGTAAAGAACTAAGTCAGTTAATGGATGGAGTTGATTACGGCGGCGTACAAATGGACAGCATTGGATTTGGAGAAAACACTGGGTTTGATTCAAATAGTTATGGTATTGATTTTGATACATTTGACACCAACTATGAAGATGAGATTATCACATTAGATGGTAGTACTCAGATAATATCATTGAGCAGTGTTTTGGAATCAGGTGTAACATACAATGTGTATCTTAATAATGTAAGAATAGACGATCCGTCTTATGACGGAAGTAGTGTAACAGCCAATCCAAATGCAAAAATGGTATCACCACAAGGTGACAATATTACAAATACCATATTCTTAGATAGTGATGTTATTGAAACCAAAGACGGTGATGTTGTGATTATTAGAAAATCTACCAGCGATGGTAGTTTCACTCCGGAGTCAACAGCATACGATGTAAGTTTGCAAGGCGGCAACTTTGAATACACAACTGCAACAGGAATAGATTCAGGAGATATTGTAGTTGACGGTGATGGCTTTGTTACAGAAACAACAAGTAAAGGTCCAGAAGAGCAAGTACCAGGACAAGTACTTGACACAGTAGACATTCAAGTTTATAATAGAAGTACAGATGGCCAAGGTGTTATTAGTGTTAGAAACTATATCACAGATGGCACAACCATTGAATGGGAGTTTGACAGCTTTCCACAATCAAACACCACATTGATTGTAAAAGTTGATGGCGATATTATCGACAATGACGACTTAAATGTTGATTATGAAAACAAGTTTATAAGTTTAAATGATAGTACAGCACTAGATGCAAATAAAAATCTTTCAATACTTACAATAGGAACCAATGGTGTAGATTTAATCGACAGTGATAATATTGTTGCTACCGGTGAAACTTTTATATACGATTTGCCAGTTACATGGAAGTCTGGGCTGAGTTCGTTTGTAACAATAAATGGTGTATTGCAAAATGATACAACAGATTACGGACTTACAGAATCAGACGCAGGAACAGCTCAGCTAGAGTTTCCTATCAAAGTAACTGCTGGAAAAATCATAGGATATACAATATATGACGGCAGTGTAAATCAATACAGTCAAATAGTAATAGATAATACTTTTGTAACTGATGGCTTAAACAAAGTTCACAGATTTACCAATGATGTTGCATTGCCTGTTATTGACAAACCACTTTCACACAATATTTTAGTAAAGCGTGGAGACGGAAGATTCTTAAATGCAGGCTACAGAAAAAAGTATACAATAGGTGTTAATCGTGCATACGATATTGATAGATGGCAGTTTGAAGATACAACAGCCGTTAGAAATACAGATGTTATACTTTATATCGACGGTGAAATTGTTGATGTACTTGATTACTATTATGATACTGCAAATGGTAGAGTACAGCTTCTCAACAACAACGTAGGATTAATCGGCCAGACATTGGAAATCTTTATTATTAGAGATGCAGAATATTACTTTATAAACACAACAGTAGAAATAGATACTGATCCATCGGGTATAAATGATCCTGTAGTAGGACAAGATGTTAGTTTTGAACTAGCTGATGATAGTACTACAGTTATTGCATGTGTTGAATCCTTTAGCAGAAATGGAAGAATATTAACAATAGAACTACAAGGATATATTAGAGAGTTATTCCAGTTAAAAAGTATTGATGATACTCCAGAAGTTACAGCAAGTTGGGAATCTGACAGCACACGAGCAACTATTGGAGCTATCACTCTTATTGAAACAGATGTTTTATCATTAACTGAAGCACCAGAAGAATGGGAAACAGTTGATATCTATGTATTCAGTAATCACGATATAAACGGATTTGAAAGAAATGCATATGATATTATTTGGAATACAAATCAAGCACCTGTAGGAACACAGTTTTATATTGATAAAAACTTGTTGAGTAGAGGATTTATTAAACTTGAAACTCCGGCATTAAGTGCAAACTATGTTTGGGTATTTAAAAACGGAATACTACTTTCTCCACAAAATGATTATTCACTCGATGCTAGTAAAACTGGTGTTCAGCTTTACAACAAAGTTACGTCAAACGACAAAGTTGAAGTTTTACAGTTTACAGCATTAACAAGCGATCCTAAGTTTGGATATCGTATCTTCAAAGATATGTTGAATAGATTCCACTTCAAGCGTTTGAATAAAGACAACGAGTACAAGTTGCAACAGCCATTAAACTATTACGATACTAGTATTCAACTAGTTGATAGTACAGGAATACAAGAGCCAAACAAAGCACTTGGTGTACCGGGTGTTGTTTGGATTGACAAAGAGCGTATCGAATATTTTAGTGTTGACGGCAACTTGCTTAGACAGCTAAGAAGAGGAACGCTGGGTACAGGTATCAAGCAACAATATGCCACAGCAACAATAGTACAAGGACAAGGTCTTGAAGAAACTATTCCTTACAAAGACGAAACATCTAAAACCACATTTGTTGGTGATGCTAGTTCTAAACAGTTCATACTAGATTTTGTTCCAAATAGTGTAAACGAGATTGATGTATTTTTAGCTGGCGCCAGATTGCGTAAGGATAATATTGTAACATTTGATAAAACAGTTGATCAAGATTCTCCTGAAGCAGATGTAACAACAAATCCAGAATACACCATTGAGGATATAGTTTCAGTTGAAGGCAGTACAACCACAGTATTAACACTTGCAGATTATATTGAAGCCCCTGCAGACGGCACACTTATTGAAGTTGTACGCAGAACAGGAAAAATATGGAATGACACAGGAAAATCTCTAGCAACTAGTACAAATCAAATAGCTAGATTTATAACAGACAAAACAATATCGCTACCACGATAAATACAGTATAGAAACGGAATGGAAACATGATTAACGAACAAAGCGGTGTACACCTCGAAGGACACATAAAAATACACAATCCAGAAAGTGGGCATGTATTTGTTAACAAGCGCAATGCTATTCATTATGAAAATATGAGTATTAGTCTTGCTGAAAGTCTTGGTAATGCCGGATCAGGCTATATATACCAAATGGCGTTTGGCAATGGTGGCACAAGTGTTGATCCAACAGGTATTATTACATACTTAACACCAAATAGTACAGGTACAAATGCAAGTTTGTACAATCAAACATATGCAAAAGTGGTAGACGATCGCAGTGTAAACAATGTGGACCCTCAAAGAAACAAGATTGAAACACGTCATGTTACTGGTACAAACTATACTGATATTGTTGTAAGTTGTTTGTTAGACTATGGAGAACCAGAAGGCCAGGATGCATTTGATACTGCGGCAAATACAGAGCAGCAGTTTGTATTTGACGAACTTGGTTTAGTAGGTTATTCAGCTAGTGGAACAGGAAGACTTCTTACTCATGTTATTTTTCATCCAGTGCAAAAATCACTCAACAGATTAATACAGATTGATTATACTGTGAGAGTACAAAGTCTTAGCGGAGGTAATAGCTAATGGCATATGAAGTTCCGTTTACAGACCAAGCTAACAAAGGTATTATCACTGTTGAAGACAATGCAATCAACACAGAGACTAGTTTAAATCTTCCTGGTAGATTGTTATCAGACTATGGTGTTGCAATCAATGAAAACTTTTTAAAACTATTAGAAAACTTTGCAAATGCAAATCCTCCTTTGAATCCTGTTGAAGGACAGCTTTGGTATGATACTACAGACAGTGTAGATCAGTTAAAAATATATGATGGCACAAACTGGGTTGCAGCAGGCGGACTTAAAAAGAACGCATCAGAACCTGAGAGTACAAACAGTGTCAAAGGTGATCTTTGGGTTAATACATCAACTAGTCAGTTGTATTTGTACACAGGAAGCGGCTGGCTGTTAATAGGCCCTGACTTTAGCGATGGAAACACCACTGGTGCAAAATCAGTTGAGTTAATAGATACTTCTGATGTTACTAGAACAGTGGTAGTGATGTATATTGAAAATATACCAGTTACTGTCACAAGCAGAGTTGAGTTTTCACCTAAAACAGCATTTGCTGGATTTAACAGTGTAACACCAATAAAGATTGGAACAAACTTCAATCAAACATTAACAACAGCAAAATTTAATGGTGTTGCTACTACAGCTGAAAACCTACTTATTAGTGGCGGCGTAGTACCAAGCTCAACATTTATGCGCAATAATATTGTCAATCAGTTATCAGAAAAGCTACAAATAAAAACCAATCAAGGATTAGAAGTTGGTGTTTCAAAAACATTAAGTTTAATAGTTGAAGGAAACAACAGTGTTGTTGAAAATGCTGTGCCGGGCGCACCTATAGATTTAAGAGTTAACAACAACGGAGTATTTTCAGTACCCATTAGAGTTAAAGGAAATACCAATGTAGGTATCAACAACTTGTCTCCAACAGAAAGTTTGGATGTTGTTGGAAATCAAAAACTTGCAGGCAACTTGACTGTAACTGGAACAACAGGACTAACAGGAAATACCAGTGTGACTGGAAATCTAACTGTAACTGGAAACTTTGATATTGACGGTAGTTTTACTACTGCAAGCATACTTCCAAATACTGCAAATGTTTATTCTATTGGCTCGTCGGTTTTGCCATATGATACATTACATGCTAATCGTATAACAGGTAACTTAACAGGCAATGTAACAGGTAATGTTAGCGGCACAGCTGGCAGCACAGCAAAACTCAATAGTGTAACCACGTTTTCGCTAGCAGGAGATGTTAGTGCAACAAGTTTTACATTTGACGGACAGACAGGCGGATCTACTAAAACATTTACATCTACTATACAATCAGCTGCTATTTCTGATAGAGCAGCAGCATCGAGTATCAACCGAGCAACAGATGAAGTTTTGTTAAATCAAAGCGGAACGTTAGTTAAAGCAACACCTGATCAACTTATTGGATCCATTGATACTATGCCGATTGGTACTGTAATCATGTACGGTGGATTACTTGCACCTGATGGTTGGTTTATACTAGACGGAACAGAAAAATCACTAACAACATACGGACAGTTAGCAACAATACTAGGTTACAATTCAGCAGACCCAACAACGTGGTATCACGGAACACCAAGTGATCCTAACACATTGTTTAAGATTCCAGATATGCGAGGAAGAACTCCTGCTGGATTAGGACAAGTAGTATCGTCTAATAGAATTACATCTTCAACTGTAGGTGTTATGGGCGGAGTAGCAGGTAGTGAAGATGTTACTATAACAGCAGCCAACTTGCCTGAACACGAACACGATTTACAAAGTAGTACTGGAGAGCAGTTTTATGCTACCACAACTGCTACAGCAAGTGCATCTGAAGTTGTACCCGGAGATGGAGATTCGTCAGGAACTGGAACAAGACTAAGAACATCAGGAGGCGTGGTAGATTTGGCAAACAATGCACTAGATATAACAAATCCATTCCTTGCACTTAACTTTATTATCTACCACGGAGTATCATAAATGGCCTATAAACTAAACAAAACAGACGGATCGTTATTAGTAGAACTAGTTGATGGTCGGCTAGATATATCCAGTGCAGACATTGCACTAATAGGAAAAAACTATCAAGGGTTTGGCGAAAGTATAAATGAAAACTTTATCAAAATGCTGGAAAACTTTAGTAATAGTACAGCACCAGTAAAGCCACTCAAAGGGCAACTTTGGTATGACAATGCCACTGGTAGATTAAAAATATATGATGGTACAACATTTAGAAGCACAGATAGTACAATATATGCTAGTTCTCAGCCAACAGAACTAATACCTGGGGACATATGGATCGATGGATCAAAAGATCAGCTATTATTTTGGAATGGTACCGAAACAGTATTAGTAGGACCAGCATACACTAAAAACCAACTTAGATCAGGCGATGTAATAGAAACTATTAGAGATACTACAAGTCAAAATAGAGTGGTCGTTAAAAAGTATTTAAATGGCAGTTTGTATGCAATTGTTTCAAAAGAAAATGTAACCTTTACACCGTTTCCAGCTATTACAGGATTTACAGATTTAAAACAAGGTGTTAACATAAGTTCAACTTTTGCTGATTTTGAATTCCTTGGAAAAGCTTCAAGTGCTGGTCAAATTGTAGACGAGCTTGGAAATGTTTTTGATCAAAACAGTTTTTTAAGTGCTGTAGTTGATGATGTCACAACAGGTAGATTGGCAATAGCTAATGACCTTGGATTAAGTGTTGGACTTGATACAGACCGGACAATAAAAGTAAGCGGCCAAACTACAATGTGGCAAAACAATATTCAAAATTCTGATTTTAAAATAGATCTTAAAGATGCTTCAGGACAATATACTGCTATGTATTTTGATGCAGCCAAAGACGACATAATTAATCCAAATGATGATTCGGGCGGCGGCGCAGACGGATTTAAATCAGGTATGGCAATTGGCTTTGGTAAAAATCACACGCCATCTTACAACTTTGATTTTGATGGAGATATGCGTGTAACAGGAAGTTTGATTGTACAAGGAGAAGTTACAAGTTTAGATATTGCTACTCTTAGAGTTGAAGACCATCAAATTGAACTTGCAATCAAAGATGACAGTACATTAGCAACTGATAGTGAAGCTGATGATGGCGGCATTGTTATAAGAGTAAACGGCGATGACAAACGCTGGACTTGGCGAAATGCAACTAATAGCTGGACCAGCAGTCATATTATTAATATTGAAAATGAATTAAACAACTACGCTATTAATAATACAAGTGTGTTATCACTAGATACATTAGGATCAACAGTTATAAACAGTAGTTTACAAACAATTGGACAACTTAATACACTGGTAGTAGGAAGTAATCTACAGAGTGATACTATGACACTAACTGAAGATAGAATCACTACAACCAACAATCTTGAGTTTGCATCAACTGGTAGTATAAACTTAATAAACAGTGTAAAAATAACAAATATAGAAACTCCGGTGAGTCCTCGTAATAAAATTGCCAATCCTTTATTAACAGAAGGCGCAGACAAGGATGTTGTAAACAAACGATATGTTGATGACGAAATTGCATCATCAACATTTGTTATGGGAGTAGATGTTACTGGATTGGGTACTACCTATGCAGCAGGAACATACGGCGCTGCAGGCACAGATGACGGACTACTTACTAATATTGCAACATTATTAACAGAAATATATCCAATCCCAGCAGCACCTATTGACTCACAAGGAAAAACTGCAAAAATACACGGTGTTTATTATACAGCAGCATCTGACCCTATTGATGTTAACACTGGTGTTACAAAGTCATTGACAGCAGTTGACAGTGCCGGTACACAAAACGTTAACGTTATAGGTGATTTTACAATATCAGATCCAACTGCGACTGTTAATCTAACAGCAAATAGAGTGATAATAACCATGAAAATAAACGGCGGCATATGGGACGTCAATGGAAGTACAATTGCAGCATCGGCACTTTAACGATAAATAACATAACAGCACTAAGCATGAGGAGCAACAATGGCCTATATTGTAAATAGATATAATGGTACACAGATAACAGTCGTTGAAGACGGCACAATAGATCAAACAACTGATCTAAAACTTATTGGTAAAAACTATAGCGGTTTTGGCGAAGCACAAAACGAAAATCTAGTTCATTTATTAGAAAACTTTAGAGGAACTACTGCTCCTGGTAAAGCTATTGATGGCCAAGTGTGGTATGATTCAGCAACTACTAAACTAAAGTTTTATACTGGCAGTGCATGGAAAACAGCAGGTGGAACAGAAGTAGCAAGTTCTGAACCAGCAGGATTAGACGAAGGCGACTTATGGTGGAGTAGTACAAGCAATCAGTTGTATGGCAAAACAGGAGCCGGCGAATTTATATTAGTAGGCCCACAAAGTGCAGGCAGCGGAACAACACAGATGCTTAGTGTTGCAGTTAATGATAACTCAGTTCCAGCAGTTGAAAAAACTATTATTGTTGCTCTAATAAACGATGTTAGTATGTATGTAATTTCTGGAGAAGAGTTTACATTAAATGGTGTACAAGCATCTGGTGTTCCTTCTTTAACAGGTTTTAGTTTAATCAAAAAAGGTATTACATTAGTTAATAGTACTACAGGTATTACACAAAATAGTTTAGATCAGCCCGTAACAGGTGCTAGTAACGAACCAATTTTTTGGGGTACATCTAATAATGCATTACGTTTAGGTGGTGATTTAGCTAGTGACTATTTAAAAACAACAGATTCATTAAGCAATGCAATATTTATTGATTCAAAGTTGAGAATAGATGTTAGTAGTACTACAGGTCGTATTAGAAACGAAGGCGGCAATAAAGTTGTTATTGGTGCATCAGATACAAACTTGCTTGCTGGATATGATGATATTATTTCGATTAGAAATGTTAGCGGAAGTGAAGCAGGAATTTATCCAGAAACTACAGATGTTTATTATATAGGTAGCCCAACTGAAAAATTTAACACAATGTATGCTACTACATTTAATGGAACTGCAACAGTTGCATCTGCACTTGATGTAGGTGGCACAGCACGTAGTGCCTCAACTACTGCTGGTGTAAATACTATTGCCGCAAGAGATAGTAGCGGAAACTTAACAGCAACAGTATTTAATGGAACAGCAACTAAGGCACGTTATGCTGACCTTGCAGAAAAATATACCACAGAAGAAACACATCCTGTAGGCACAGTAATGGCAGTATCACCTGCTAAGTTTGCAGAAGCACAAGATATTAGTGCAGAAACTAGACCTGCAAAGTCTAGTGATTTTGCAATAGGTGTTATTAGTGAAAATCCAGCTTATTTGATGAACTCAGAAATTGACGGACAAGCTATTGCATTAAAAGGTCGTGTACCAGTAAGATGTGTAGGTGTAGTCCAAAAAGGAATGGCAATGTATGCATGGGAAAACGGCGTTGCTTCTCAAACTGCTACCAAAGCATTAGTTGGTTTAGCATTAGAGTCTAGCGACGATCCGTCAGAAAAGCTGGTCGAGTGCGTTTTAAAAGTGTAAATACTAAAAAGGAAAAGTTATGGCAGTCGGCGACATTATTTCACAATCGAGATACAACGAACTACAAGGAAAAATTGCAGCATTACTAGGAGTTGGCTCCGGGGACAAAGGATACAACAACACTGTATCAAGCAATCCAGTTGCCGCAGGAAACGATGTACTAGTATCTGATATGAACAACTTGTTCACTGACTTTGAAAAAGTATATGTACACATTAATAATACTTCGCCAGCTACTATCAATACAGTTACTACTTCTTTGGAAATTGAAGATTCTTTATATAACGCATACGAAATATTAATAGTTGAACTTGAAAACGACAGATTTGTTTTAGATAGTAACCAAGCAGATATTGAAGCTGGCGGCGTTAATAGTGTAAGAGATGGTGCTACATCACCATGGGGAGGTACATCTCAACCTCAATCAGTTAATCATACAGTTAAGGTATCATATTCTTCGCAAGCAGCTCGTAGATGTTTTTTTAACGCAGGCGGAGAAATTAGGTTTGACTCATCAATCAATATTGATAATGTTCCAGCAGATACCAACTTGCAAAAAAATCAAGACTGGTACGATATTATATTTAATGCAGGACAAATAAAGTTTGGAAGAACAGCAACTACTAACACAAAACCTTCAGGTACTGCTTATGCTATTGGTAATGAAGATTTAACAACTTCCTATCAAACCATATATAGAAAGACAGGTAATATTGCCGGCGGCTATGCTGACAATCGATATTATATTCAAGCCAAGCCAGCAGCAAATAATAA
>JAAHTG010001799.1_pt1 | contig 13651 bp, 14 predicted proteins | sample 6116081 | NCBI WGS metagenome assembly JAAHTG01 (sample SAMN13939989, study PRJNA603662) | sponge metagenome | isolation source: marine sponge | host: Mycale hentscheli | place: New Zealand | collected 2005 | reverse complement strand
CCTCTAGATTTCTTAGGAATCCCGCGTCTCCGACGCTGGGAGGATGTCAATATTTCCCACCATTATGATTCTTTTTGGATTATTGGTAGGGGAAATTCAGGCATATGTTTTTACCATTTTAGCTATGGTTTATATCGCTTCGGGGATGAGTATTCAGCAACGTAAAAACACGAAATAAGCTCTGAGATTATAACTGCTCGATCGCTTTGTGTTAGTTATTCATCAACTGATTAACTTATTCAGAGGTCAGTAATTCTCAATTTTCAATTTATGCACAGTACCCTTTACTTTCTTCGATCGAAAAATTTTTTCTATAATGATAGGAAAGGAGTAATTTAAATGGATAATCTCGGTTTAATTGGTGTCGTTTCAATTATTACAGCAGGTATTATTATGGCGATCGGGGCGATTGGGCCTGCTATTGGTGAAGGATTGGCTTTAGCTAATGCCATGCGTGCTTTAGCTCAACAACCCGATCAAGCAAATACTATCACTCGTACTCTTTTTGTCGGTTTGGCATTGGTGGAATCTACTGGAATGTACTGTTTTGTGGTTTCTATGATTTTGATTTTTGCTAACCCTTTTTGGAATCATTGTGTACAAAATGGAGGCTAAACTTTGCTAATTGATTGGTTTACTCTTATTGCTCAACTAATTAATTTTCTCATTCTTGTTTTCTTATTAGATCGCTTTTTGTATCGACCAATAGTTCAAACTATTCGTGCGCGACAAGAACAGATTGATCACCATTGGCAACAAGCAAAAGAGGAACAAAAAGCCGCTGAAGCACAAGTTTTCTTGTATAAGGAGAAGCAAGAAAATTTAGAACAAAAACGACAAGAAATTATTACTCAAGCTCAAAAAGAAGGAGAGAAACAATATCATAATTTGCTTCAACAAGCACGGCAGGAAGTCGAGCAAAAACAAACGACTTGGGAAGAAGCGATCGCACAACAGCAAGAACAATTTTTCGAGAATCTAGAAGAAAAACTAACTAAACAACTATATCAAATTGCCCGTCGAGCCTTTCAAGAAATAGCAGATGTTCAATTAGAAGAACAAGCAATTCGTACTTTTGTTCATCGTCTAGAAAATTTAGATAAACAAGAACAACAATCTCTAGCTCAATGTTTACAAAAATCAAATAACGGATTAATTATTCGCAGTAGTTTCGAGCTGACTCAAGGAAGTTCTGACAAGATTCTTGATGCTTTGCACAAACAGAAAATTTATGAGGGCAATACAGTTCAATTTACTACGGCACCAGAATTAATTTGTGGTATTGAACTACAAGCGAGCGATTATAAAATCCCTTGGAATTTGAAAAGTTATTTACTTTCTCTTGAAAAACATTTTCAAATCTAAAAAAAGAATGAGGACATAATGGAATATCAAGCACCAAAAAGTAAATGTTTACTCTGCAATTCAGAATTTACATCAAGAGGCATTGGGAAACACATTGCTACATGTTTGAAAAAGCGATCTGAAATCACTACGAATAAATTAGCCCAGAAATATTATTACATTTGTGTTAAAGACCCATACAATAAAGATTATTTCTTATTTTTATTGATATCAGAAACTACAACCTTAGATGACCTCGATGGTTTTCTCAGAGACATATGGCTCGAATGTTGTGGTCATATGAGTTCATTTTCCTCGCGAAGATGGGGAGATGAAATATCAATGAACACCAAAATAAAAAATATTGCCAATATTGGTAATACATTAAATTACCAATATGATTTTGGAAGTACAACCGAGTTAGTGATCAAATTTATTGGAGATTATAGAGGCTTGATTGACGATCGTCAAAATATCAAAATCTTGTCAAGAAATTCTCAAGTAATAGTTCCATGTGACAAATGCGGGAATTTTCCAGCTGTGCAGATATGCACAGAATGTCAGTGTGATGGTAATGGTTGGCTTTGTAAAAAATGTGTTCAAAATCATAAATGTGATGATGAAATGCTTTTACCTGTGGTCAATTCTCCAAGAACAGGAGTGTGTGGCTATGGTGGATAAATACAATAAATCCCTGTTCAAGCTTAAGTCAGTAGCTTCAGCAATAATACATAATCTATGAGTTAACAAAAAACTTTTTCCATGAATCGAAAAGAAAATTCGTTACCAACTTTTCTAGAGCAAACATTTACTAAATTTGAGCAACGATTAGAAACTCACCATCTTCAAATCCAACCACAAGAAATTGGTATCCTCAAATCTATAGATAAAGGAATAGCTAAAGTAACAGGCTTACCCTCTGTCAAAGCAGAGGAAATGATTCGTTTTGCATCAGGAGTTTTCGGCATCGCTTTTAATTTAGATATCAATGAATTAGGAGTCATTTTATTAGGAAATAGTGAGGATTTAGAAGCAGGACAAGAAGTTGAGCGTACGGGAAAAATACTGCAAATACCAGTGGGAGAAGCCCTCTTAGGAAGAATTATCAACGGAATTGGTCAACCTCTTGATGATCAAGGAACGATCGCAACTAGAGAATACTTGCCTATCGAACGTAAAGCACCACCATTTATCAATCGAGCTCCAGTGGAAGTTTTACTTCAAACGGGTTTGAAAGTGGTAGATGCACTAATTCCAGTGGGAAGGGGACAGCGAGAATTAATTGTAGGCGATCGTAGTTCGGGAAAAACAGCGATCGCAGTAGATACTATTCTCAATCAAAAAGGAAAAGATGTTATTTGTATTTACTGTGCCATAGGTCAACGTACCTCAGCCGTAGCCAAAGTCATCGAACAACTTAGGCTAGGAAATGCCCTTGAATACTCAATTGTGGTTGTTGCCGATGGAGAGGATGCCCCTGGTTTCCAATACATTACTCCCTACGGAGCCACCTCCATCGGGGAATATTTTATGGAACGAGGACGAGATGTTTTGATCGTCTATGACGATCTTACCCGCCATGCTTGGGCATATAGAGAACTGTCTTTGTTATTGCGTCGTCCTCCAGGTAGAGAAGCCTATCCAGGGGATATTTTTTACATTCATGCACGGATGCTAGAGCGTTGTACTCATTTACGAAAAGAGTTCGGAGGAGCCTCTTTAACCGCATTACCGATTATCGAAACCCAAGCTCAAAATATCTCCGCTTATATTCCTACCAACTTAATATCTATTACCGATGGTCAAATTTATTTATCTCCTGAACTTTATCGCAAAGGAATTTTACCAGCAGTATCAGTTGGTAAATCTGTCTCACGGGTAGGTGGTAAGACGCAATTACCAGCTTACGCAGAAGTCGCTGGAGATTTACGCTTATCTTATTCACCGTTTCAGGAAGTCGAAGTCTTTGCCCGATTTGGGACTCAATTAGATGAGGATGGTCGCCAAATCTTAGAAAGGGGAAGGCGTGTGCGTGAAATTCTGCAACAGCAACAATCTCAACCCTTGTCAGTAGCAGAACAAATAGCGGTACTTTTAGCTGTGAATGAAGGAGTTTTAGATCAAGTACCTTTGGAACGGATCAAAGAGGCAGAAATAGCCATTCGTCAGACTGTTATAGAAGAATTACCAACAATCTGCGATCGCATTGAATCAGGAGAACCACTATCAAATCAAATCAAAGTAGAATTATTGAATAAGTGCCAAAATGCTTGTAAGCAATGGATAATTGACGATTAAATTCATCTCCAGAATTCTTAAATACCTAATACCTAATACTGAAAAAAGATTGTGACTACAACTGCTGAATCCCTAAAAGCAACTATTAACTCCGTTGAAGATTTATATTCCGTTGTCAAAACAATGAAAGCACTGGCAGCAGTGAGTATTCGACAATATGAACAGGCGGTAGAATCTTTGGTCGAATATAACCGTGCTGTCGAGATGGGTTTTCAAATCCTCCTGCGAGAACGATATTTTGCAGGTCAACCACTTTCATTAAATTTAAGATCAACAGCCGATATTCCCCATCTTAAATTAGGAGTAATCGTCTTTGGCTCTGATCAAGGATTTTGCGGTCAGTTTAATGAACAAATTACCCAATATTTTAGTCAGTATTTGTTGCAGTTATCCAATTCAAAACCAATCTTAATAGCTACTGTTGGTTCTCTCTTACGACCTTACCTTAAAACACCTTGATCTCAAGTAAAAGAGGAATTTGCTCTGCCCACCTCGGCTGTTGGCATCAGCGAAACAGTAAAGGATATCTTACTGATGCTCAAAAGTTGGCAACAATATCAGCAAATTGGCAAGATTTTACTATTTTACAATCAACCGACTGGTTCATCTTCTTATCGTTCCTGTCAACAACAGTTATTACCCCTCGATCGAGATTGGTTGCTATCCTTAGAGAAAAAAAGATAGTCTAACTCTGTCTTACCCACTTTTACCATGGACTGGCAAGAACTATTTACCGAATTAATTAGTCAATATCTATTCGTATCTCTCTATCGAGCCTTAGCCGCTTCTCTTGCTAGTGAAAATGCTAGTCGTCTGGCAGCCATGCAATCAGCACAAAAAAACATCGAAGAACGTCTTGAAGAGCTTGAGACTCAGTATCGTCAGTTACGTCAAAGTGCCATTACATCAGAATTATTGGATGTAATAGCTGGATTTGAAGCCCTAAATGAAGGTTAATTAAAAGAGAAATCTCTCTGGATAAGTAAAGTTGATATAGCAGTCCTGAATACGGGAAAAGCTCAATTGTTTTAACTAAATGACTAATCAAAAAAACTCCAATTTTCAAAATGAATGTGGTTTAACTTCCAATAAATCATCTTTGCGATCGCTCTAATTTAAAAAACTGTCTAGAAAACAAGTATAAATACTCAAAATATTATCAAATTAACCATGATTTATTATTTTTTCAATAATTCCTTTAAATCATTTAATACTGTCTGGGGTGGAAGATGATTCATGCAAGGATGATTTTGAACTAAACAATCATTATTTTTAAATCGATTTTCTTCGCAAATCGTACATTTGAACTGAGAAACAGGTATTTTAACGTGAGATTGTCTTGGAGCCCATAATCGAATAGGACTAGCACCATCACCATCTGCATCATTACCAAAAATTGCGATCGTCGGACAACCAACCGCAGCGGCGATATGTAAAGGACCAGAATCCACAACTATACAAGCTTTTACCTGTGATAATGCACCAGCTAATTCATCAAGGGAAGTTTGACCACGTAAATCAATGAGATTCGTTTCTCGCAATAATTCATCCTCAACACTACCCGCATTGTAAAGAGTTTGTTGAATTTTAGGACTATTGCCCACTAAACCCACGGTCAAATCTTGTTGTTCACACCACCGAATGACTTGCTTCCAATAGTTAACAGGCCACATTTTGGCAGGACGAGTGGCGGTGACATTAATTAAAATATCAGGTATAGAAAAATTAGGAGGATGACTGGGCAACTCTAAGTGGAAAAAATCGGTTTTTACATAGGCTATACGACAAAATATTTCGCCAATATAGTTACTATTGATGATTTTTTGATGTCTTTTGACAAATGCAGGACTATTCCAGTCTGAATCAGCTAAAATCTTTTGTACTGGGTCATTACTTGTGTCTAATTTGAGACGAAAATCGGGAGATAAACTACCTCCAGCAAAATAACAAGGACGAATAGCACTCATCAGAACTAAATTTATTTCACTGAATTCATCACAATTAATGGCTAAATCATAATCTCCAGCAATTTGTCGACGTTGGTGAATAGCTTCGGCTAAATTATCCAAAAAGTCTGCACGTTTGGTATAAAGGGAAAATCGCCAATCAATATAAGGACAATGAGTCTCAAAACCCTTAGTTATTTCACTACCAAAGAAGTCTAAAGTGCAGTCAGGATACTTTTGTTTGAGTCCTCTAAGTAGGGGAGTAATGACAACAAAATTGCCAACTTTTGTCGATGAAAAAACAACTATATGAGGATTTGTAGGTAGTTGTTGATTAGAAAAAATTTCCACAAGTTATGATCAGCAAATAATTATTGAATTAAATCCTTTCCATGATAGATCAAGATTCTTGTCAGTGAACTAATGATTACTCTATATTATTATTATTATTCTTTTTCTAATTTTAAAGTGTAATAATAAAGTGCTACAGGTTTATCAAGAGCGATAAAATAATCAGGATCTTCAGGAGATAAATAAACAGCAGAAATTTGTTCTCCTTCTATTAAAATGGAATTAATAAATTTATATTTAGTCGTATTTTCTACTAAGTTTAAATAGACGCTATCTGGACGACGAAAAAATTGTCTAGTTATTTCGCTAGTAATAAATTCTTGGTCGGAAACTGTTTCTTGCCGACGACCAATTACAGTGGAAATTAATTGATTATTGGATCTAAATTGTGTTATTTGTTCTGTGGAATTATTGGGATTACTAATGACTTTTTGGACATTGTCTATGCCCATATATGCTTGAGCGATCGACAATCCATTAAAAGCTCGATCAGCAATAATGATTTTTTTGGTATTAATAACCGAAGGTAAAAAATTATCTTGTTTTGGTAATTGAATAGTGGAAATATAGCGGACATTAAAATTAATTTCTTTGTCGATATATTCTTCATTTTGATCAAATCCAGGGGTCTTAAATTTTGGTGCAAGAGGAGCTATTTGTGCTTTTAAAATACTAGAAGCTTTCCATTTTCCCTCAAGCCATGAAGGAAACATTAAATCTTGATCTGTTTGAGGTAATGATATTTTATGGTGCCATTGAGGATATTCATTTATTCTTTGATTAAGAGTGATTGCTTCTACTGATAAAGGATTTTCTAAAATAAAATTGATGATTATTATGATTAAAATAAAAAGTTTTTTTAACATTATTATTAATTGATATAGCGTTTCTCATAGTTATGAGGTAAAGTTTGGACTTGTAAGTCCCCTAGTCTCCTTTTGATAAGGGGAGATGTCGATAGGCTGGGTAGGGATTTAGGGGGTTTTTCTCTGAGCTATTCATAGCTTATGATGCGATCGAATTAAATATATTATTGTGTAAATTACAGAATAAGTTATAAAAATGAAAATCTCAAATAACGCAATATTCAAACAAAGTTTATCAGGCTTGAACTCCAATGATAAGATCAAATGGCTGATTGTCGTTTATCAAGAAAAAAATGGGTCTTAGTTTAGAAAATTTAATCATGTTGGCAGAAGATCAACTAACTGAATATAGTACCAATGCCAGAAAGATCGAAAAATTAAGAAGAAAAATTGGTATTGCTCTCACATTTGTAGAACAACAAAAACTTAAAAAAGAGTTACTGGAAAATATGCCTCAAAGTTTTTGGGCAAAAAGTATCGAAGAAAATCGTCAAACATGGGCTTTACCTTTATGGGGAATTGCTGGCTTAGGCTTATTGTTTGGTATTTCTGCTCAACAATATATCGATTTTTTAGCTCCTGCAATTGCTATTCCTATCGCTATAAAAATTCAGCAATTTGGTTGGCAATCAGAGGCAAAAACATTATTATTAAAAACCTTTGAAGACATAGAAAGGAGAATAAATAATGAATCAAAATCAAATGATTAACTGATATTACTCAATTAAGATTTTGAAAATAAGGTTATTATGAACCTTATAAATCAGTAAATGATAAAAATAATCAAAAAATGCCAACTATTAGCGATTTAAAAGCATTTTTGATATCACTATTTAGAATTATTAAACAATACTTTCATTATGATGTTCTAATAAGTTTAAAGATTCTTGTAAAGCTTCCCACCGTTCGTTCACATTATTTTGTGGTGGTAATTTATCTAAAATTTTCAATTTTTCTAATCTCTCTTTTACTTTACCCCTCGCACCAACTAAAAAGACTTCACGATTTTTATGACAAGCTTCATTAATCATATTTTCCAGTGCCAAAGAAGCGGTAACACCTAAATGGGGAACATCACTAAAATCTAAAATTAAGATTTCATATTTTTCAATGATACTCAAACGTTGGGAAATTGATTTGGCAGCACCAAAACTCATAGGGCCACCCAAACTAAATAGTAGTATTCGTCCTTGTGCTTTAGCTAACAATTCTTTTTCTTCGGCAGTCATTCTATTACTATCATCAGGTTCAGAAATAGCTGAAACTTTTGCCATCTGAAGTTCTGTTAACTTCTTAATTGTGAATAAATTTGCAATAAATACACCAATAGCAACGGCTGTAATTAAATCCACAAAGACTGTTAAAAAAAGTACTCCATACATTAAAGTTGTTGCTCTGATTGAAATATGATGTGCTTTTTTCAAAAAACTCCAGTCAATAATATCAAAACCAACTTTTAACAAAATTCCTGCTAAAACGGTTTGAGGAATATTTTCGGTTAGTTTACCTGCCCCTAAAACAATCACCAGTAAAATTAAAGCATGAAAAATACCCGAAAGTGCTGTTACTCCTCCTGCACGGACATTGATTACTGTACGCATGGTTGCTCCTGCACCAGGAAGTCCACCACAAATACCTGAAATCATATTTCCTAAACCTTGACCAATTAATTCTCGATCGCTATCATGTTCAGTACGAGTAATATTATCGGCAACTAAAGAAGTTAACAATGAATCGATCGATCCTAAAGTTGCTAACATCAAACCATAACCAAGCATGGTTTTAATTTGCATAATACTAAAAAATGGCATTTGCAGTTGAGGTAAGCCTTGAGGAATTTTTCCAATAAGAAGAATATCGCTATTACCGAAGAAAACAACTGAGATTATCGTACAAGAAATTAAAGCTATTAAGGGAGCGGGAACAATGCGATTTATCCGTGAAGGTGTGAAAAATACGATTGCCAGAGTTATTAAACCAACGATTGTCGCAAAGGGATTGAGAGTTAAAATTGCTTCTGGTAAGTTACGTATAGAGTCAACCACACCACCTGCCGCAGGATGTCCCATCAGTGGTGCCAATTCAATTAAAATAATGATTACTCCGATGCCTGACATAAAACCCGAAATTACCGTATACGGCATAAGAGTAATATAAACACCAAATTTTAAAACTCCAAACAAAATTTGGAACATTCCCGCAATCATGACAACGGTAAAAGCCATCGCCATACCATTTTCGGGATTATCTCTAATCAAAGCAGCAAAAACTGTCGTCATGACCACTGTCATTGGCCCTGTAGGACCTGAAATCTGTGTAGGGGTTCCACCGCATAAAGCGGCAAAAAAGCCGACAATGATGGCTCCATAAAGACCTGTAATGGCTCCTGCACCTGAGGAAACACCAAAAGCTAAAGCCAGAGGCAAAGCAACAATCGCAGCGGTAATTCCACCAAAGAGGTCGCCACGTAAATTTCGGAAATGTATTTTATTGGTTAATCGCATTGACAAGTAAACTTTTGAGTACCAGTAAATGAATTATACTTGTTCCAAATGAGAATGAAACAAATTATTTACCTCAAATGCTTTAATTACAAAAAGTAAATGTCTATTGGGCGAAAAAGTAATAAATCTGCTTGTGGAGATGATGTCAAACAATTGACAATCGAGAGTTAGGGAGTTACCCATAATAAATATGTGAACTATAAAGTTGGTAAATTAATTGGTGCAGTCATTCCCATTGCGGTGGGGACAGCAATAACCATATGCTACATTTTTATTCACAATATTATCTGCTTTGTTACTTTTTTGATTTGATTGATGAACCATTTGTGATAGTGAGATTAATTCATTGCTCAGATTCAAATATAGCCCTCATCATTCGATTACATGGAGGAGACTTTAGGAACACCACTAGATCATGTTGATGGGCAGAATCAGAAATTTGATACTTTTTACCAACGATTAAATGATCATTCGGATAAGGCACGATACCGCTTACCTGATATTCTCTTTTACCTGGTAAAACAACTGTAATTATATTATTTCCTTCTGCTATTTGTTTAAGATCTGATACTTCTTTAACTATTGTCGGCATCGCTTCGCTCTCCTAATTCTTCAAAATAGAATTTTTTCTGTACTTATTTAAAGACGAATTGCTGACTTACTTTCTGAATTTTTCGAGTTAAGCCTAATTTTTTGATCTGGGTAGTTACTATTTTCTCTAAAAAAGCGATCAATTTTCATCATCAATGGTTTATCGAAATAGAAACAGCTGAACCTTATATGGGGAAAATGATTACTCATATTAATGAAGATAACTTTATTTCTGGTTCTGTAGCAGAGAACGGGTTAATTAGGACATTGATGATTTCTAAAAGTATTGCTATGTCGAGATTTTAACCTTTGTCCTTTGCTATAACTATTGTCATTTAGATCATGATGCCAATGTTGTTCATAAAGCTGTAGCATTAGAGAAACAATTTTCTCCAAAAGATTGTTAAAAAATTCTTTGGAATAATTATGTCCGTTTCTATGGTGTGGAAGAATGATCAAAAATAATCTTGACTATCAAATTTTAGAAAAAATTTATGAAAGTCCTAATTCGATCATTTATCGAGGGATTTTAAAGCAAGATAATCGACCTATTATTCTGAAAATTTTGAGGAGAAATTATCCAACTCCTTGGGAAATTAATCGTTATACCCAAGAATATGAAATTATGAGTTCTTTAAATAATATAAAAACTATTATTAAAGCTTATGATTTACAACGCTATGAAAATACTTTAGCCATTCTTTTAGAGGACTTTGGAGGGCAATCTTTAAAAACATTTATTTCCCAAAGTCAATTAACCATAAAAAAATTCCTGAATATTGCGATTAAAATCACTGAAAGTTTAGCTACAATTCATGGTGCTAATATTGTTCATAAAGACATTAATCCTTCCAACATTGTCTATAATTCCCAAACCGAAGAATTAAAAATTATTGATTTTGGTCTTTCTACTCGTTTATCCCCAGAATTATTAAATGTTTGTACTCCTCCTCCTCGTCAATTAGAAGGAACTTTAGCTTATATTGCTCCAGAACAAACGGGTAGAATGAATTATGGTATCGATTATCGCAGTGATTTTTATTCTCTTGGTGTCACCTTTTATCAACTTTTAACTAATAAGTTACCTTTTGAAACCAATGATTCTATGGAGTTAGTCCATTGTCATCTTGCTCAACAACCTTTAAGCCTTTATGAAATTAATCGGAATATTCCTATAGCCGTCTCCAATATAATTGATAAATTATTAGCTAAAATTCCAGAAAAACGATACCAGAGTGCTTGGGGACTTAAAATCGATTTAGAAAAATGTCTCAGACAGTTGGAGACAAATAGTGCAACTAAAGAGTTTACTCTTGGTTCTCAAGATATATCTAACAAGTTTCAAATTCCTCAAAAACTTTACGGTAGAGAGAAAGAAATTGAAGTTTGATTAACCGCATTTGAGAGAGTGACATCTGGCAGAGGAAATTCAAAAATTGAGAATGATCAACAAAAATTAACACAAACACAAAGCATCCATAAAGCTTCTATAGAAATGATGTTAGTAGCAGGTTATTCAGGTATTGGCAAATCAGTATTAGTGCAAGAAATTTATAAACCTATTACCCAAAAGCGAGGCTATTTCATTTGTGGGAAATTTGATCAGTTTCAGCGGAACATTCCCTACTCTGCTCTAGTCAAGGCTTTTCAAGAATTAGTAAAACAATTGCTCACGGAAAGCTCGACTCAACTTAAACAATGGCGAGAAAAACTCTTAACCGCTCTTGAACCAAACGCTCAGGTCATTATTGATGTTATTCCTGAAGTTAAATTAATTATCGGTCAACAGGCTGCTGTGACTCCTTTAGGGGCGATCGAATCCCAAAATCGTTTTAATCTAGTGTTTAGCAGCTTTATTCGAGTACTTTGCACCAAAGAACATCCCTTAGTGATTTTTCTAGACGATTTACAGTGGGTAGACTCTGCTTCTCTGAAGTTAATCGAACTGATAATGGATGATAACGATCTAGAATATCTGTTTTTGATTGGGGCATATCGTGATAATGAAGTGGATTCAATACATCCTTTGATGATCACAATTGAACAATTACAAAAGCAAAAAGCAATTATTAATAGGATCAATTTAGTACCTTTGACCCTCGATTACGTAACTCAAATTATTGCTGAAACTCTACATCATTCTTCTTCCTCAGTAAAAGCTTTAGCAGAATTAGTGATGGTAAAAACCAGAGGTAATCCCTTTTTTGTGAATCAATTTCTGACTAATCTACATGGAGAAAACCTCATTAATTTCAATTTTGAAAATCTGTGTTGGCAGTGGGATATCACTCAAATTGAAGCAATGGGTATTACCGATAATGTTGTAGATTTGATGATTCTTAAAGTTCAGAAATTACCCATCATCACCCAACATATTTTGCACTTAGCCTCTTGTATTGGTGCATTTTTCAATCTCAATACCTTATCGATTACTAGTGAAAAATCCACCTTAGAAATTTTTGAAAACCTGATACCAGCCATTGAATCAGGCTTGATTATTCCTGTTTCTGAGTTGGATTCTCAACTGTTAATTCATGAATATAAATTTAGTCATGACCGCATTCAACAAGCAACTTATAGTTTAATTAATGGAAGTCGTAAAAAAATGGTTCACCTCAAAATAGGTAGACTTTTATTAGCAAAACTCACCCCACAAGAGCATTCAGAAAGACTATTTGAATTAGTTGATCATCTTAATTTAGGTAGATTTTTAATCACAGACCATCAAGAACAGATCCAACTAGTAAAATTGAACTTGGAAGCTGGACAAAAAGCCAAAAAAGCCATGGCTTATGCGGCTGCGAGTTTATATTTCGATGTATGCAAAGAATATTTAGACGATCATAGCTGGTTAGAAAATTATCAGCTTACCTTTACAATCTACCAAAAAAAATCAGAAATTGAATATTTGAATGGTAACTTTGAACAGTCCGAATTTTTGATTGAGCTGCTTTTGGAAAAAGCAAATTCATCCAGAGAAAAAGCAGATCTTTACAATGCTCTGATTCAGCTCTATACCATGGTTGCTAAGTACCCAGAAGCGATCGAAGCAGGAAAAAAGGGTTTAAAACTATTAGCCATTAATTTACCCGAAAATGACTATCTAGAAGCATTAAGCAGCGAACTTGCCCAAGCAAAGACAAATGTTGGCGATAGAGAAATTGCCTCACTACTGGATGAACCTCAAATGGAGATTGCTGAGAAAAAAATTGCCGTCAAATTATTAATGAATTTGCTTCCACCAGCTTATTTCTCTGACGAAAGTTTATTTGCTTTAGTTTCGACCATTAGTTCTAATCTTTGTTTTAAATATGGTAGGGTACCAGAAGCCGCAATGGCTTATAGTTGTTATGCAACTATCTTAATCGTTACTTCCCAAGACTATCAATTAGCCTACGAATTTGGTTGCTTGGCAATGAAAATAAGCGATCGCTTTAACGATTTGACCAATAAAGCTAAAGCCTGTCATATGCTTGCCAATCATATAGTTCATTGGGTGAAACCGAGTAAATTTGCTCAAAATATCAACTCTGAAGGTTATAAAGCCGCCTTAGAATCAGGGAATATACAATCAGCAGGATACATTGCCCATCACCAAGTAAATCATCGAGTTTTTGAAGGGGAAAAATTAGCCGACATTGCCGCAACTTTACCCACCTATGTGTCTTTTGTTAGCAAACCCAAAAATATGATCTCCTAGGGCGTGTCATCAATTAAGCCAAATGACCATCGCTGCTAAATGAATACCACC
>JAAHTG010000128.1_pt2 | contig 13657 bp, 17 predicted proteins | sample 6116081 | NCBI WGS metagenome assembly JAAHTG01 (sample SAMN13939989, study PRJNA603662) | sponge metagenome | isolation source: marine sponge | host: Mycale hentscheli | place: New Zealand | collected 2005 | reverse complement strand
TACTTGGAAGCGTTCCCCTATGGAAGGAGCCATGCACGGCGTTCTTTCCGATTTCGGTGGAACCTATCAGCTAAATGCCTACACAGAATCTGCTAATGCAGCTGAAGCAATTCTTGGAACTCCTGTGGCTGTCATGGCTCCCAACCCCGAAGCACGACCCGGTAAATCATACACCGCCCCCAGGGTCACCAAGAGCCCCCCGTCTGCATCACCGTTCTCAGAAGCGTTTGACGGATACCGCCTGGATCACTCCGGTGAATCATGGACACTCTACCGACTCCAAACCGAGAAGGCTGGATTCTGGGCACGACTCTCTGGAAAGAAGGATGCCGTATCCGAAGTTCCAGTGATCTCCCGAGATGGAACCAGGTCAGCCCAACGTTTCCTAACTACTCTTGAAGATCCTTCCCTACCAATCCCTGCCGCCGTCCGATCGCAAATCGCGTCTGCAGTCATGGCTCAACTACAAGCTGGCACCGTTAATGTGGTGCAAGGTGGCTACTCACTTGATACCGATCCTTCTGATGACAGTATTGAGATGGCTGGTGCAAGCCCATTTTCTGCCGAAGGATTCGGCAACGGACCTATGGAATTGAGGATGGCTCCATTAACTAATGGTGTCGGAATCCAACGCAATGACACATTCATGGGCGATACCCTCGTTCCAAAACCACTTTCCAACGCTCAGATCGGCACGCTTCGAACACCTCTCGGAGATCCCGTCGGATTGCACGTGGCACCACCTACTAAGGTGGGCACCAGAAGTGCTCTTCGAAACTCCCGGAGTGTGTGAGGGTTTAGGTAGTCGTAAGGTGAGTGTTATATCATGCTGAATGTTCAAGAGACCGCTGGCGACTATGTCGATGATGTTACCCAACCTGGTTTGATCTATGCTGCAGGCGGTGTTGCTGTTGCTTCACTACTTGGTGTCGGCATGACACTAATCCCATTCTACAAGATTCCTGCGGGCAACGTAATCCGAACCGGAACACTACTTGGTGTCGGTGCTTATGTCTTCAACAAGTCTAAGACCACTATGGGACCTATGTCTGAAACCTACACTATGGCTGGAGGACTTATGTTCACCGCTGGTGCCATCCAGGTTCTCGGCTATGCAGCCAACGCTGTAGAATCCACTACTGGATTTACTGTCCCATTCCTTGGTTCCTTGGGCAAACTACTCGCTCCAGCATCCGCTTTCGGATCTGAGAGTGTCGACCCAGCCATCCTCCCACAACAGGGATACGGATCGGTCATCGGTCAGCAGACCGCTACTCACTCATACTCAGACATCCGCAATGCTGAGGATGTCAACATGCAGGCCAACATGGAAATGGGAGGACTTGTTTATGATATGGACAACTCTGCTTCCAACGTTACCTCTGATTGGTCTTTCGAATCTATGAATACTGATATGGTCAACCGCGTTCCCCCCGCAGATCCTATTGATTCAATCATGGAACAACCTGCTCTTGGACACGGTGTTACCCAAAACTTTGGAGCCGAGGTTGCTGATAGCACCAACGCTATCATCCCACACACAGAAACTGGTGCACACTCCCACAAGGCCAACATCATGGGTATCCGATCCGCAGATCCTTTTGCTAAGGCCAACCCATTCGTGGAATCTGTCCACCCACCCCCTCCTAGCTACCAACCCCCAGTCTGGTATGCAGAGAATGAGGTTACGATCGAACAGACCCCCTCATCCCCCACACCCGAAGTAGGTAGCATGCACGATGTGTTGAGCACTTACGTCATGCCCAGCCACACCATGAGCACCGCCGGCAACTCCGGACACGGTGTCAACGCCTGGTTCGGTGCAGAATCCATCTCCACTGGTTTCCTAAGTCGCCATGTTTCGGCGTCAGAGGGCATGGGTCACGTGATCGGTCAGTGAAGGAGCCTTTAGGTATCAAAACAGGAAAGTGAATAACATGCTCGGAACTCTAACCAGAACAATTCTAAACCCATACGTCGTCGGTGGAAGCCTCGCCCTTATTGGCGCTTCATTCTATGCCCCAGGCGCAGTCAGTCTACTTGATCGACAACTCGGTCCTTTAGCCGTCCGCCAATGGATCGGTTGGATTCCTATGGTAATCGGTGCAGGTGTTATACTTGCTAAGGTTCGAGGATTCGGTATCCCAGTCGTTTCCGATGTCGCTGGCATTGGTGCTAAAGTCGTCGATGTGGCTGCACGCCCCGTTGAAGCCGCTCTTTGAGAGTAAAACCCCGCCCAGGTGTTTTCTATGAATGGATTACGGCTCGCCGTAGGCAGAATTACTTCGCCCATATTTGTTCCACTACGTCGACTTATTGTTTGGATCGACGCTCGTCTTGGAACCTGCGATCACCAACTCGTCCTACAACCCCGACCTTGTTTCGTAGATTTTCATTCCGATCGCTCGGAAACTCCCAGGATCTCGGAGCTTGAGATGAAGATTTCTAAAGATCGTGCTAACCTCGCCGGACTTGGTGAGAGTGTTTCCAATCATAATATACGCACATAAGCAACCCACCATCGTGGGGGTTTAAGTAGTCGAAAAATCCACTGGATATTGCTGACAAAGCAAGAGATGATTTACAATGGCAATGAGATCCCAAGTATACGAATGGACTAACCTGGCAACTGGCGGTAACTCCAGTCTCCGACGATCAACAACTGACGTTCCTGTCGCGATTCCTACGAACCGCGAAATCGACGTTTTCACTGGTGGCTACGGAAACAACATTACCAAGCCTGCCGAAACTACAGCTACGCAATTCGTAGTCATTGAAGACATCGCAGCCACTCCTTACCGATCCGGCGCTGTCCAGATTCGAATCAACACCACGGACTACTTCCAGAACCCAGACGTTACCAACCAAGACGGTATCCCTGGATTGGCAAGCCCATACCCTCGTGGTGGCGCTTCCACTGTTGCTGGAACTGACAACCTTCTGAAGTCTTTCGACCTTTACCCAGACGTTTACGTCCTTCCAGGTCAAGTCTACCAGATCCTTTACACCGCAAAGGCGGATGACAGCGGATCAACCACTGTGGTTGCCTGCTTTGTCAAATACACCCTTTACGACGGACCAGACGCATTGATCGCAAACAAGCTTCTTGAGCTTGGTGTGACAATCAACCCAAACAACGTCGACTGGTATAAGCGAAGTCTCATCGAGCAGCAACAAAAGGCTGCCCAAGCCGCTGCTATGGCTGCTGCTGGAGGGCAAGCCTGAACACCTACTCGGTGAACAGACAACACACATGGAGATGAATAATATGGCAATGAGATCACAGATTTACGAATGGGACGCTTCACGAACAGATGGCGGAGGCAGCGCAATTGCAGCCTCTGGCGCAAACCAAGACGGACAACGACTTTCAATCTTCGTTGGCGGATTTGGAAACAACATCACCAAACCTGCTGAAACCACAGCTACTGAGTTCGTGGTTATCGAAGACATTTCGATCAGCCCAACTGCTTTCATGAAGGCAGGCAACCAGGCTGAACCAACATACCGCGGTCTAACACAGGCTGTTGGTCTTGCTGGTGGACGATCCTTCGTCCAGGTTCGAATCAACACCACTGATTACTTCCTTGACCCAGACAACATTCCTAACGACGGAATCCCTGGAACTGCTTCACCCTACCCTCGAAGCATCGACTTCCAGCCTTCCTTCAACCTTTACCCTGACGTCTACGTGCTTCCAGGACAGGTTTGGGATGTTCTCGCTACCTACTACAACGCATCCGGTTTCGCATACAGTGCTGGAACAATCACTGCTGGACAACTTCAGTGCTTTGTCAAATACACACTCTACGACGGCCCAGACGCATTGATCGCGAACAAACTCCTTGAAATGGGAATCTCGATCAACCCTGGAAACGTTGACTGGTATAAGCGAAGCCTTTTGGGCGCTCAGTAAGGTCAATCATTGCTCCCCAGGAGCGTTGACGATCCCGGCGATCTACGGCGACACGCTTAGGTAGGTGCGACTCACTTGTTGAGTCATGCCACACTACGATGTCATCGTTCCGATTTACCGCGTCGAACCCGATCTTGTTGAAGAATGTCTTGCTTCGGTCCAAAACCAGGCTCATAAAGACTGGACTTGTTGGATCGTAGACGGCACACCTCCCGAATGGGAAAAAGCCGACGACCTTTCCAAGATCATCAACGCCTTCGTTGAGAACGATTATCGTTTCCAAGCTGTTCAACAAGACTTTGACCTCTACCCAGGTGTATCCGGTGCCCGCAATCAGGGCATTGCACTCGGTAATAGTCCATGGATCGCCTTCCTCGATGGTGACGACTGGTGGTTCCCCGAGAACCTATCGTGGGTATCCGAAGATCTTGATAAAGCACATCCTGACACAGTAGTGGCATGGACGGCTTCCAAGGTCGAGATTGAATTAACATCCGCCAAAGGGTGGACACGAAAGTCGGAACATATTGCATCGCATTTTGATCACGATCGTTTGCGCCAGGATCTTGGACACGGTTATTGGTTTATCATGGGTCATCCACCCATGACCAGCCAAGTCGTCGTCCGTCGCGATCGGTTTGAGGCCGTTAATGGCTTCGACCAGACATTGCAGATGGCTGAGGATACCGAGTGTTGGATTCGCATGCTTGGTTCACCACTATCCGACTCCCCTACATTCCAATTCCACCAGATTGATGCCGTCGGTGGTTTCCACCGTCTTGGCGACAATCAAACTATCAATGGCGGCCTCCAGACATCAGCATCCTTTGACTCAACCGATCCGGACGCTCCCGATCGTGATTCAGCATTCGATCGATTTTCTACTCAGGTTCGCTCTGTTATTGGGTCGCAACACCCCCGCCCTCCCGCAGACACACCAGTAGGTATCGACGATGATTACTGGTCATGGTTAAGAACTGCTTCGGGTGGTATCGGTCGTTCCCGCTTCCTTATGGGCAATGACCCCAATGCTAACCAAGTCGACTTTGATGATGGTCGGCAAATATGGGTTTGAACATCTCCCTTGATATGGGTGGTTGCTTCAATCAGTATTTATGAGCGAATCCCCCGACGTCATAGCCAACATACCCAGCCTTGGAGAGGTTAGGATTGATGGCCACAGCCTACTTTCGGCATACCAACACATCACAGGATCCGTTCAACTTCATGACCCCATGTTCAAGCAAATCAGCGATTGGATTTCGCCTGCTGAGGGTGAAAGCATTGAATCAAAACAGAGGGATTTCAACAACCGTTCCTACCTTATGTGGGCAGACTCTATGATGAAGGTTCTTGAGGATCGCTACACCATCGTCAAGATTGACAGCTTTTCTGGACATGGTGGCACGCGTAGCACGCCTGTCTATTTGCACGAAGATTTTGGTGATGCCAACCTTAGGGTTCCACACCGGCTAATCATGTTCTTAGAGGATTCCGAGTCGGATGAACGTCTGGCTGTCTCATTTTATCCCTATGATAAGTGGGATGTCGAGGTTCGTTTCCACTATTGCCATCAGCGCACTGACTTTGCCCGCCTTTGGACTGAGATTGAATACCATTTTGATCGCCATGGCCTCCTCAAGAACTCTCGTTTTGACGGAGACTTCCAATGCCTGGATCTGCAAGATACCAATTGGGATTCGGTCGTTATTGGCGAGGGCAAGCGTTCCTTGATCCAACGAAACATCATTGGTTTCCTCACTAACTTAGAAGCATTCCAGTCATCATCACTACGTTCCTCTCGTGGTGTCTTGCTTGTAGGACCACCAGGAACCGGCAAGACGCTAACCTGCCGTGTCGTTATCTCGCAATTAGACTGCACTGTCATCTACGTCACCAGGGATCACATTACTCGGGTAGGAGCCATCGATGACATCTACAAATTGGCTCGCCGTCTGTCGCCTACTCTGGTGGTATTCGAAGACATTGATACTCTCGGTGGGGCAGATCGTATGGAGTTTGACACACCATCACTCGGTGAGTTCCTCAATTGCCTATCTGGCGTGGTTCCTAACGATGGTGTCGTCACATTGGCCACTACCAATTACCCTCAGAAACTTGATTGGGCATTAACGGATCGTCCGGGTCGTTTTGATATGCGTCTTGACATTGATTATCCAGATGGTGACAATCGCAAAGAGATCTTGCGACGCTACATCAATGGTCTTCCGATCGGTGTAGACAATCCCAAAGAGATCGTTCGTCGTTTGGCGCAGCGCACTGAGGGATTCACAGGAGCATACCTCCAAGAACTCATCCAGTCCTCATACATGGCAGGGTTGGAGAGCAATGGGTATTCCACCGAAGGTTGGAGACTCAAGTGGTCAGACTTTGATAATTCACTCACCGTTGTTGAACGTATGCGCTCATCCACCGGCAGAGTCATTGAACCCAGGATCGTTGACGACGAAACTGTAGCCAGCCCTTCTGCTCTCTATGGGTGAGCATTTAGGTAGTCGGGCAAGCAATCAAAACACATGTCCAAACCTCTATTCAGAATTGAGGAGCTAATTGAAGCCCTACTCAAGGGCTCACCCAATGATCCCGTCTACCTACGTGTGGGTTCATCCACCTACGGTATCCAGGCCATCGATAACGGTAGTATCCGTGTCAAGTCCGGCAAGGATACCCAAGATGCCACCCAAGTCGTCAAAACCCTGCGTCGATACGCCTCGGGAACTCCCAAAGGCGAGGACACCGGAATCGCCTGGCGAATCGTCGGTGTCGGTGGCGGAACTGCCATCCGATCCGTCAGCCACGACGGATCCAAGATCGTCGTCACCACCCTCGCCAACGAGGGCAAGAAGATGGATGCCGAGTTCGAGTCCCCATACGCCGGCAAGGGATCCCTGTTCAAGTTCGGTGGCGGTTCCGATGATGCTCTGGGTGGTTTCACCGCCAAGGAGCTGACCGAGTCCTCCGCCATCCACGGCGACTTTGATCATGCCAGCCTCAACTACTCCGGACACCAGAACGTGGCTGCCCGTGCCGAGGAATCATCACCAGATTACGATGCCTCAACCTACGATCCACTCAGCGAATCTGCTACTCCTTCTGGTTATGATCCTGTCACTTTTGAAGCACCCAAAGCCAAGGCTAAGAAGAAGCCCAAGCAGGAGAAGACCTATCGGCAAACCCACGACGCTACCGTTTCTAATAAAATCCGTTCACTCATGCACGAGTTCGATCGCACTGGTATGGTAGGCCGTAGCAAGCCAGCTAACCGCAAAGCCGCCCTTAACCAGGCTGTGGCAGTAGCATACTCCATGACCGCAGCCACATACCGAAAGTCCGGCAAGCGATTGCCAAAGGGCGTCAAGCGTGCGGAGGGTGAGCAGAGCCACCCTTTTGATGCGCCCATGGGCTACAACCCAGAGGGCTCACGACCATTCTACGGCAACCCACGAAGACTCGCTCGCGATCGTTGGGGCAACCTACGATTCATTCGTCGTCGCAAGGACGGCACCTACATGGACAACGTCGATTTCGGTCGATCGATCCAGGCCGACCGTCGCATGAAAGCCAAGACATGGGCACCATCCGGTTTCCGAGATCAGGGAGACGGTTCCCTGGGTCTGCTGACCAGTCTGATGGGCGCTGAAGGCACCGATTCGGATTACTACCGATTCCTCTACGAGATCTACGACAACAATGGCGAGACATGCTACGGTTCGTCCTCGGGGTATCCCATCGGTGGATACGCCTACGCAAGTGGATCGGACATGAATGAAGCCCTGGGTTCCATCCGTTCCCAGTTGATCGATGATATGGAGCGGGAGCAACGACGCATCACCAATGCACAGTCCCGAAACACCGCACCGAGAGCCACCACCAGACGTAACGTGGCGGGCGCCAGGATCGTCTCCGTCGAGCAGTTCAGTGGATTCGATGATGACGGTGAGGAGACTTTCGTCGAGATCGGTTCCGATCTACCCGCCGACATCAAGTTCAACACGGCCATGGCCGCCGAGGACGTTTACGTCCACGGAGAAGACGGTGAGGCTCGTAGCATCCGCGTCAACAAGACCCATGCACGCAACATGAACAATCTCAATGAGGGCGCAACCACTACGGTCAAAGATCAGCGCAAGGGAACCCAGCACACCGTCAAGCGTGTCGGCAAGGGATTTGAGCACGCCGCCGAGACATCTCCCGACTACAATGCTTCAGCATACGATCCGCTATCGGAATCCGCTACTCCCTCTGGATACGATCCTGTCACATTTGATGCCCATTCCGGCGACTCCGTCTGGCTCGTCAACAGCGCCATGGACGGAAACTGGGAGGAAGCTCTACTGTTCAAGGACGAGTCCGATGCCCGTGCCATCTTTGAGCAGTCTATCGTTGATCTCGGTGGCGATCCTGCTGACGCCTCCTACGGGGATTGGTCGGGTGACGATGGATTCCGTCGTGCCGTCATGTATCAGGTAACGATCCAATGAGCGCAGCACCCGTCCGAACCTGCTGGTGCGGATCGGGAGTCGTCAAAGGACACCTGCGTGGAGACCACGCTTCTGAAGACAACCCACCGTCGATCGATTGCGATTATTGCTCCGAGGTGTTCTCATTCGGGTGGTTCCTCTGCCGAGATCCTTGGGAAGGTAACTACTGGTATGGCTGGAAGCAACGCATGAGTGTTTAGGTAGTCGTATCGACGATGTATGCTCATGTCCGGAATCGGAGATACCATCGTTACCGCCGCTGCACTAGCTCTCACCGCTGCCGTCGTGGCTTTTGGCGCACGCGCTGGATACAAAGCCGCAGTCAAGGTAATGGGTGCTGAAGCCGGTTCCCCACGCACGGTCGTCAAGCACGCCCACGTTGATCCTCAGGAAGATGCTGATGTTGCTCGTAACTTCGGTTCTCGAGCCCGAATCTCCACAGAACGTGGAATCCAGGCCGGAATGGCTGTTGGGCAGACTATGTCATACATCGGTGGCTTTGATGATCCTTGGGCAGTTCTACGCGGTGCTACCGTCAATTCCACAGTCGGACAGAACTTCGGCGGATATGCCGTCGGTGCCGTCTGAGCGCGCATGCTTAGGTAGTCGTGCGCCCCATCAACAACCATGGTAGACTTCGTCGAGATGCGGAAGCGTATCCTGGAAGGAGAGGGTGATGAACCCGAGATCTCCGCTCCAAGCGCACTCAATCGTGAACTATCCGATAATCGAACCCGTGCTATTGGTGCCGCTGGTGTTGCTGTCGCTATGGTCGCTCTTGCCGATCGCTGGAAGGGCATTGGTCTTTTCCGAGGCAAACCAGACGAGACTACTGGCGACGTATCCCACGACTGGCTCCCAGTCGTTATCCCTGCATCTATCGGTGCTGTGGCCTATGCCGCCGGCCGGATCACACGTGGAGTATCTTGCCAAGAGAAGTTTGATGCCTATGAAGAATTAGTTCAAGAATCAGAAACCGCTGTGGCTGAGTTCATGGCAGAAGCTGAGATTGAATCAGCCGAACGCGAACAAGCACAGGCCATTGAACAAGAGAATGCCTGGGTCTTTGGTGACGCCCCTATGATTCCAAGTCTTGACGGATTAGGATCTGGAATAGGCACTTCCGTAATGGGGCAAGAACACATCAAGTATGGACCTCCAATGGGAGACTTCCAATCCCGCACCTTTGGTTTTTGAGATGATGCCCTGTGGTATCATACCCCCCACTCAAGCCCATAACCGATTATCTTCAACCCCAATTGGCAGAAAGAATAGCCATTTGGGAAAAGGAACCCCCTGGCAATTGCGTCATCAATCGTAACAAAGGTGCCAAGAGACCCAGACCAACCATGGGATCGGTCATGTCAAACACAGCCCCTCTTGATCTGATAGAGGTCATATCTCCTTTTGAAAACGAACCCGTTAAATTATGGGGAGAGGGTTTTGATTGGGACGAGTGGGGTTCCTACGCCGATACCCAGAGTCATGCCGAGATCGTAGGAGGGATACCCTTTACGATCCACGATGGTGATGATGGCGATCGGGACTATTTGCGAATCCCTATGGGTCGCGTTAATCGTTTTGGTGCACACATCATGACTAAGGAAAGTTATGATAGACTGTTAGCGTGGTCTCAATTGGAATCGCCCTACAATGACTACGACGACGGACAGGTCATCAAGCAATTCAGCACGAAGACGATTCAAATCGGCAAACACGACATCACACCCCTGACGGTTCAAGGTGGCGAACTTGTTAGGGAGCGCGATGATGATGATTTTGAGTGGGATTGATCTGTTCCGACATGGAGCCACCTTTAGGTAGCGGGACAACCCAGAGTAAGGTATGCTTCGCCATTCAATCTACTCCGTGCGCGACAAAAAGAAAGTCGATGCGGAAGTCATTGACATCCGAGAGATCGAGAGCGCCAAAGGCGTCAGATTTCAGATCGTCGGTATCCATCCAGAAGATGGAACCACAGTAACTACATTCTGCTCTGCTTTAGTCGCCGATGATTACCGGCAAAAACTTGATGCAATTCCCCAAGAGATGTCTGCAGAGAACGTCGTTCTGGCACAGGATCACATCCCTGAATCAGAAGCCACCGTGGTTTCTACCGACGGCACACCTGTTGAAGACGACCTGGAAACATTCGTTGAGGATCCGCTGGTCGGATCGCCCAGCGAAGGAACGCTCACCAGCGCCAAAGTAATGGCTGCTGAAGGCGAATCCGAGAAGAAAAACTGCGGTTGCGGACAGGATCCCTGCAAGACATTTGGTGCAGAATCATTCAACATGGACTCGATTGACCAAGAGATTAAGGAATTGGAGTCTGGAGATGATGTTGATGGCATCACCCCAGAATACGTTTTGAAACTACTGAAGGAGATTAAGCGATTGAATCAAAAGAATGAGGAAAAGTCGGCCGAGACCGTTGCAGGTATCGACGTCCAGACCCCATCTCAGATCGCCATCGAGACCCCGGATTCCGACGAATTGATTGTTCCAGATCCTGACCTCTTGGTCAATGGCGACGGACGTGTGCTTGGTCAGCAGACCGGCAAGGTCAACACCACGCCGATGCACGCCGAGGAGAATCCAAATGACTGTCAGGACAAACTGGATGCACTCCTCAAAGAACACGAAGATCACCCCGACTATGACGATCTTGAATCGTTTGCTGTCGGATCTGAAACTGAGCACGATGATCCTTGTCAACAGCTTGAACACGCTCGCGATTGGGTTTAGAAGCATGGACACCGCATGGAAGCCGACTACGAATACTACGAGGCACCAGGTCTCGCTGGCAACAAGAGAGTCCTCATCCCCACCGCCGTTATCGGTGGTCTGGCACTGGCCTATCTCGCCAAGCCCGAGCTTCTATCTGGATCGTTTGATAAGATCAGCGAGATGCTGGGCAAGATGACCAAGAAAGGCGACAAAACCGAGTGATTACTATGGGCATGTCAGCCCCACCATGGTGGTGTCCGATCTGCCTCAAGATCCGATACGATGGGATCAAGATCGGTGATGTCGGTCCTCCCAGCAACGTCGGTCAGGCTTCTTTCGGTCTCATGGTTTTACTTCAAGAATATCAAAGCAAATGGGGGATGGGTGATTATCGCATTGATTCTGCTGATGCTGACTCTGCCATGGCCGCTATGGTTTCGGGAGATACCTGCACCTGCGATCCTAATCTTTGCACATTGAACCGTAGAAGGCATGACGATGAGGCTTAGGTAGTCGTTTCGTTCATGTTAGACCATGTCTGGCTACAACATTACCTGTGACCCTGGTGACCTTTACTCCCGCAAATGCTATGTCAACACCGCCAGTGGCAAGCAAGAGATCATTGGATACGACTCGGCTGGCAATCCTGTCAGCAAGGCACCCACCACCGCTGCCGGAACTGCATGGCAACCCAATATCACGGTTCTTGATCAGGATGGTAATGCCTACCAACCATACGGCGCAGCCGGACTCCCGTTCACTATGGCCGGTGGAATATCCGGTGTCGGGGCTATTATGCCATCCTCGGGTTCCGATCCGCAAGACTGGAAGTATCTCCAGACTATGCCTGGTGCTAATGCTCGAAAAACCTACCAAGAACGTGTCTGCAACCCCCTTTGGCCCACTCTTGGATGTCGCCAAGGTTCTATTGACATCGGCACCGATAATGGCGCTACCATGCCAGAGTCTGAAGGATTCTTCTCCAAGATCAAGTCCATATTTGCTTCCGAAGAACCCAAGACTCCACCAGAACAACTGGTGGATAATGATTCCAATACTGTGGCAGGTGAAGACCCCGCAGTCCAAGACACCACTCCCCAGCCCCAAGAGCCCGCCGTTTCCTCTGAAAAGCAGACAGGATTGACGCCTGCTGGCAAGATCATCGTTCCGGCACTCGTGGTCGGCGTGGTCGGACTCGCCGTCATCGGCGCCTACGTCAACTACAAGATGTTCACCTACGATCCAGGACTCTATGTCGCGGGTAAATCTGTCGGAGCCTTGGGAATGCTTGCTCGTGATACCGAGGATTGATTCTATGGTAGCACCCGTTGACGAGAAGGATCACATCGATCAGGAGTTTGACCAGGCTGCCGATGCGCGCACAGAAGCCAAACGTCAGGCTTGGCGATCGCTTCTCATTCCTGCCGTCGGTTCCGCTGCATTCTTCGGTAGCACGGTTGCTAATGCTATCAAGACATATCGCAGGGTCGGCTGGCCTGGTGATGCTTTCAACGCCACAGATTGGATGCTCATCAGTCTACCATTCATCATGGTGGTCATTGCCGTCGGTCAAGGAACCAACGGTCATAGTAACCACTCGGTGGATAGTTGATAGCGCATGGGATTCTACGATGTCAAGGTCAACGAACTCAGTCGTTCCATAGTCTCTCGAGCCACCGGAATTGTTAATCCCACGGATCTACAAGTCAGAACCTGGTTTCGTGATTACGCTAACGGCTTTATTGAGCAGATCGAAGAAGAGGACATCCTCAACATGGCTTCCGAACTTGGTTGGTTCGTAGGAGTTCCTCTCAGACTCGATCTGGCTGAATACCTCAAGGTAGAGAGCTATTACTCCGGAGACAAACAGGCTGAACTGCCCAGACGTCATGGCCTCATACAGATGCTGGTTGATAATGGCTTCATAGATCCTAATTGGATGAATGACCCCGCTGGTGTCCGTTTCCGTCTTGATGGCGACACCCGTATGTTGAAGCAAGCCTTTGAAAATGACGAACCTGTTCCATTCGGTTTTAATTTCCTGGCTGCTGATCAGATGATCGCACTTGATGATTGGCCATACCTTTGGTTGGAGAACTGCAGTCCGCAGGAGGCCAACTCACCAGACTACCTACACCATGGCGAGTCATTCCGCGATTGGTTGGAGGATCAGGAAGGTGTTGATCGCGTCAGATCATCCATTAGGGATTCACCACTATTCTACGGTGGCAGGACAGCTGTTCACCACATCACCGATGACGGTGTCGCCGAGATCATCATGGTATTCGATCCGCTGGATTACGATCCTGATGAGAATTACATGCCCGTATTCCAAGTCTGGCCGACAGAGGTGGCTCCCCAGGGTAGTTTACCATACTCATACACCAGATGGGGTATCACACCCGGTGAGGTCTTTACTGCCAACATGGTCTTCCCACTCCGCGAGGGTCTTGGCACCTGCGGGTCCCGCAGCGGGGGGGGGGGGGGGGGTGGGGGGGGGGGGGGGGGG